>JAEEGG010000582.1_pt1 | contig 114286 bp, 89 predicted proteins | sample 9134161 | NCBI WGS metagenome assembly JAEEGG01 (sample SAMN16246543, study PRJNA631951) | gut metagenome | biome: gut microbiome; feature: rumen; material: CR-attached | host: Bos | place: Iran: Karaj | collected 2018-10
TACATAATTGGTATCCATCTCGAGATGACTTGCTTGAAGGGGATATAAAATTTGCCATGTGGGAAGAAACTCAGGATGGAAATGACATGTTTCGATGTCTTCTAAATAAGAATGGCAAAGAGATGGTGCTTGTACCTAATGATGGAATAATTCAGGATACTAAAAAAGCTATGTATTTTGTTAAACAAGAATAGCCGTTCGGACAAGCAAGGCCACCTATTAATTTGTTTTGGAAAAGAGCTGACTACCTACAGAAATATGGTAATGATTAGACTTGGTGCCATCTGAATGGGTGGCACTTTTTAAATCATGCCAGATTAGGTTTATCCTGAGAGAGGGTGTTATCGTCTGTCGTATCTGATATTATTGTACTTTTGCACCCGACAAAAGCGCTGATGTCAGATAACAGATTGTGTAACCCTTTAAAATGTAAGATTATGTCACTGAAACTGAAACTCGTACAGAACAACAACGAGACATCGAAAGTGTATGGTAGGTATTTCCCTCGCGTGGACTATGGTAAGATTATGGATATCGAGGCTTTGGCCAAGCATATCCATGACCACCACGCCATCTACCCGGAAGATCTGGTGTCGGGTGTACTGAAGTGTGCCTCACGATGCACCAAGGAACTGATGTTGGAAGGCTATCCAGTGAAGTGGGACGGTGTGGCCATCTTCAAGGCGAGCCTTGAGAACAAGGGTGGCTTCACTACGCCTGCCGAGGCCGTGCTGACCATCGGTGAGAAGGGCTCGACCATTCAGGCCATTAAATTAACAGCTCAGGCGACAGGCGACTTCACCAAAGACGAGATGACCGCAGCCGGTGAACTGGAATGGAACTCGGAATGGCGTCGGAAAATTGCTGAGCTGAAGAAGGCGGGAAAGGAGTCGCAGAGCGGTGAGGAAAACAACACCGACAATCCTGGCAGTACTGACAACCCGGGATCGAATGACAACCCAGGATCGACTGACAACCCGGGCAGCACCGATAACCCGGGCAGCGACGACAATCCTTAATAACTGAATTAAAACCAAGTAAATAGTTTCACTAAAAAATGTAGGAAATGAAAAGGAAAGAAATGGTCCGGATTGGACTTCAAATTCTGGCGAGCATTGTCTCTGCCCTGCTGACCGTCCTCGGCGTCTCGTCATGCCGATAGTACAAACTAAAAATGTCACCCGAAGCCTATCGGGTGACATTTTTGGGAAATATCCAAATAAATTTGGTATTTCACTCACTAATTCGTATCTTTGCACCCAAATAATCATTGAGGTATGGATATTAAGAATCAATTTGCTCAGAAACTGATGGAGATTCAGGCCATCAAGTTGCAGCCGAATGACCCGTTTACATGGGCTTCGGGCTGGAAGTCACCCATCTATACAGACAACCGCAAGACGCTGTCGTTCCCTCAGCTGCGCTCGTTCGTGAAGCTGGAGCTTTGCCACGCTATTCAGGAGAACTTCCCTGAGGCGGAGGCCGTGGCAGGCGTGGCTACTGGTGCCATCGCCCAAGGTGCGCTGGTGGCTGAGGAACTGGGACTGCCCTACAGCTACGTGCGCCCAAAGCCGAAGGATCACGGCATGGGAAACCAAGTGGAAGGTGAGATCAAGAAGGGTGCGAAGGTTATCGTGGTGGAGGATCTTATCTCCACTGGCGGCTCGTCGCTGAAGGCTGTGGCTGCCCTGCGTGACTATGGTGTGGAGGTAATCGGTATGGTGGCCTCGTTTACCTACGGTTTCCCAGTAGCCGAACAGGCTTTTGCAGAGGCCGGCGTTAAGCTCATCACACTGAGCAACTACGAGGCCGTGATTGAGGAAGCCGCCAAGACGGGATATATCAAGGAAGAGGACAAGGCCGTGCTCGCCGAATGGCGAAAGAGCCCGTCCACCTGGAAACAATCGTAAATCCGTAAATCGTAAATAACATGGGATTTTTTGGAAGTGAATCGAAATTCGAGAGTAGCGTCAAGTTTGTACCCTACCCTCAGCAGGCAGTCTACGACAATATCAGCGACCTGAGAAACCTGGAAAAGGTACGCGACCGTGTTCCGGAAGACAAGGTGAACGACTTCAGTTTCGATCAGGATACGGTGAGCCTGAATGTCGCTCCCGTGGGTGAGCTGAAACTCCGTATCTGCGAGCGTGAGGAGCCCAAATGTATCAAGTTTGAAACGGTACAGTCACCTGTACCCTTCAACGTGTGGGTTCAGGTGCTCCCAGTGGATGAGAACAACTCTAAGATGAAAGTGACGGTGAAGGCTGAACTTAACCCCTTCATTAAAAGCATGGTGGAGAAACCATTACAGGATGGTGTCGAGAAAATCGCTGACGCATTATCACAAGTTCATTACGTGTAACAATGAAACTTTGGGAGAAGAATTTTGAGATTAACAAGGAGATAGAGCGTTTCACCGTCGGACGTGACCGTGAGATGGATCTCTATCTGGCAAGATACGACGTGTTGGGCTCAATGGCCCACATTACCATGCTCGAGAGCATCGGGCTGTTGGAGAAAGACGAGCTGACACAGCTGTTGGCTGAGTTGAAGAACATCTTTGAACTCTGTGAACGTGGTGAGTTCTCGATTGAGGACGATGTGGAAGACGTACACTCTCAAGTTGAGATGTTGCTCACCCGTAAACTCGGTGACATGGGTAAGAAGATCCACTCTGGCCGTTCCCGTAACGATCAGGTGCTTGTCGATCTGAAACTCTTTACCCGCCACGAACTAATGGAGATTGCTGACGAGGTGAAGATTCTCTTCGATGAGCTCATCCAGAAGAGCAACCAATATAAGGATGTACTCATGCCCGGCTATACGCATCTGCAGATAGCGATGCCTTCAAGCTTCGGCCTCTGGTTTGGGGCCTATGCTGAGAGCCTTTGCGATGACATGCTCTTCCTGCAGGCCGCCTACAAGATGACCAACCGCAATCCCCTCGGCTCGGCTGCCGGCTATGGTTCTTCATTCCCCCTGAACCGCACGATGACCACAGAGTTGCTGGGCTTTGACTCGATGGACTACAACGTCGTCTATGCCCAGATGGGGCGTGGCAAGATGGAGCGTAACGTCGGCTTCGCCATTGCAACCATCGCCGGCACAATCGCGAAAATGGCCTTCGACGCCTGCCTGTTCAACTCGCAGAACTTCTCGTTCGTGAAACTGCCCAAGGAGTGTACAACGGGATCGTCGATCATGCCCCACAAGAAGAACCCTGATGTATTTGAACTGATTCGTGCCAAGTCTAACAAACTCCAGTCGCTACCCCAGCAGGTGACCCTCATCATGAATAATCTGCCCTGCGGCTACTTCCGCGACCTGCAGATCATCAAGGAGGTGTTTTTGCCTGCTTTTGGCGAACTGAAGGACTGTCTGCAGATGTGCGCGTACATTATTAATAAAATAGAGGTCAACGAGCATATTCTCGACAACCCGATGTACGACCCGATGTTCAGCGTGGAGGAGGTGAACCGTCTTGCTGCCAACGGGATGCCCTTCCGTGATGCCTACAAGAAAGTGGGCTTCGATATCGAAGCCGGCACTTTCAAAGCCAGCCACGATATTCACCACACCCACGAAGGCTCCATTGGCAACCTCTGCAATGACCAGATCCAGACCTTGATGCAGCAGACCCTCGACGGTTTCCATTTCGAGCGCATGACCGAAGCCGAGCGCACCCTTCTAGGCCGCTAATCACTTGTGCTTATGTTGTTGCGTCTGAGAAAGTTGCCCTGCTATGCTGTTGTCAGCATGTTCCTCTTTATGCTCTCCGCCTGTAGTGGCGACGAGAGCATCTATCATGAATACCGCTGCAACTTTGTCTTTGACACTTCCCTCCACCCTCTGCCCTGCCAGCTGACAGGCATCATAGGTAATGCTGGTCATTTCGCGAAAGTGGAGACCAGTATGGTACAGGGTGTACGTCACCTAAAGACCACCCGCAACTACGACAATGCCGTTGAGGATATCCGTCTCAACACCGAAAGGGAGTCGAAAGTCAATTACAACCTCGGTGCCAACAACTGTATCATCGTGGGTACCAGCAGCTACGACAACCGTCTTATCGCCTTCGAAGGCCAATGTGCCAACTGTCTCGACAATTACGGAGGCACCAACTATCCCCTGACATGGCAGAACAACGGTACCCAGCTGTACTGCGGAAAATGCAAACGCGTCTATGACGTCAACAACGGTGTTGTCACCAGTGGGGATTCCGGTCACCAGCTCTACCAGTACATGGCTTCTTTCGACGGCACGCTGCTCCGTGCCTGGAATTAATATAACGATTATTTACTAAATAATGTGTAAAAAGTTTGGCTATTCCAAGAAATAGCACTAACTTTGCACTCGCAAAAGCCGTTCTGCTCGTGCAAATCGGGCGCCGCAATGGTGGAATTGGTAGACACGAGGGACTTAAAATCCCTTGACCCGAAAAGGTCGTGCGGGTTCGAGTCCCGCTCGCGGCACAAAACTAATACTAAAATAGATATGAAGAAAAAGAATTACCTCCTCCTGTCTGCTGCATCACTGATGCTTCTTACCTCATGTTCAAAACTCGGAGCATTGTCCGCAGACAACTTCACTGTGACCCCCAATCCCCTTGAGACTCAAGCAGGAACTGTGCCTGCAACCATCAACGGCCATTTCCCAGAGAAGTACATGAAGAAAAAGGCCGTCGTCACCGTTGTTCCCGAACTTCGTTATTCCAATGGTACTGTCGTACAAGGAAATACAGCCACCTTCCAAGGTGAGAGTGTCATGGGTAACGACCAGACCATCAGCTACAAGATGGGCGGTAACTACACGATGAAGACCAACTTCGCTTACGTCGGCGACAACAAGGCCTCGATGTTCCTTACCTTCAATGCCCGTATCGGCAGCAAGCAGATGAAAGTGCCTGAAGTGAAGGTTGCCGACGGCATCATCGCCACTTCTGAGCTCTACAAGCGTACGCTGCTGTCCACGCAGGCAGCCATCGCTCCCGATGCCTACCAGCGCATCACAAAGAAAAAGCAGGAGGCCAATATCAAGTTCCTCATCCAGCAGGCCAATCTCCGCAAGAGTGAGTTGAAGAACAATTCCGTACAGGAATTCATCAAGATGCTCAAGCAGATCAACAATGACCGTGAGGGCCTCAACCTCGACAACGTCGAAGTGTCAGCCTACGCATCTCCCGACGGCGGTGTCAGCCTCAACGACAAGCTCGCCAACCAGCGTCAGAAGGTGTCTGAACAGTATGTCAACCAGGAACTGAAGAAAATCCGCATGGACGCCCCCGTCGACGCCAAGTATACCGCACAGGACTGGGACGGTTTCCAGGAACTGGTGAAGGCCAGCAATATCCAGGATAAGGATATTATCCTCCGCGTCCTCTCCATGTACAAGGACCCCCAGGAGCGCGAACAGCAAATCAAGAATATCTCCTCGGCCTTCCGTGAGCTTGCCGATGGTATCCTGCCCCAGTTGCGCCGTGCCCGTCTCACTATCAACTATGAGACCATCGGCCGCAGCGACGAACAGATTCTTGACCAGCTTCAGGCCGATCCCAAGCAGCTGAGTATCGAAGAGATCCTCTATGGCGCAGCCCTCAAGGAGAATACCAATGATATGGAGGAAGTCTACAAGCTCGCCACCAGAATCTATCCGAACGACGGACGCGCCTTCAACAATATCGCTACCATTGAGTATGCAAAGGGAAACTATGAGGTGGCCCGCCAGTACTTCGAGAAAGCCAAGGGTGTGGCAGAGGCCAACGCTAACCTCGGACTCCTTGCCCTGAAGAACGGTGACATTGCCTCAGCAGAGCAATTCATTGCCAATGCGACAGGTGCCAACGGCCTTTCAGAGATCATGGGTAACCTGAACCTCGCCAAGGGCAACTACGCTCAGGCAGAGCAGGACTTCGGAGAGACCGTCTCCAATAGTGCCGCCCTTGCGCAGATTCTCAACAAGAACTATGCCGCAGCATCATCGACCCTGAAATACATCAAGAATCCGGATGCCGTCACTGCCTATCTGAAGGCTATCCTTAATGCCCGTCTGGGTAACATGACCGATGCCGGAGAAGCCCTCCGAGAAGCCGTCAACAAGGACGAGAGCCTTGCAAAATACGCAGCCAACGACCTGGAACTTATCAAGATTCAGAAATAACGGATGGTGAACCATGGACTACAAGGAGCAGGTAGTGCCAGAAGACTTCTGTTTTCTGGTCTGCTGCTCCTTTTTCTGTGTTTCTCATCATGTAGCCGTAACAGCGGTTTCTTTCAGATACAAGGCAAGTTGAACGGAATCAACCAAGGCGAACTCTATATCTATGGTGATCACGGTAAGCATCAGCTTGACACCATCAGTATCAAGAAGGGTGAATTCGACTACCGCATTCCGTTGGAAGACACCGTCACTTTCGTCCTTGTCTTCCCCAACTTCTCCGAACTGCCCATCTTCGGCACTCCCGGTACGACCGTTCAAGTCAAAGGCGACGCTACCCACCTAAAAGAGACCGAAGTCAAAGGCACCAAGGACAATGAGCTCATGACCGCCTTCCGGCTCCAGACTGCTCAGCAGACGCCCCCCGAAGTCGTTGAGACGGCCGTCAAATTCATTCAGGAGCATCCTGCCTCCCCTGCCAGCCGATACATCCTTGACAAATACTTCATCAGGACGGCTGATGCAGACTATCAACAAGCCTGTCAGTTAGCAGAATGTATCAGTAAGGCTCTTCCCGACGATGCCGGGATCAAGAAGCTCATCCAACAGCTACAGAGTCTCCAGGCACTCAAGAAAGGTGTCAAGCTCCCCTCGTTCACTGCCATCGACATCAATGGCCGTAATGTCTCTTCCGCCGATCTGTACGCCAAGGCGAATGTCATCTCCGTCTGGGCCACCTGGAACTATGAAAGCATCAGTCAGCAGAACCAGCTCCAGCGGCTCCAGAAGAAATACGGTAACGACCTGAAGATTCTCAGTGTCTGTCTGGATGCCAACATCAAAGACTGCAAGCGGATTGTCAACAGAGACTCTATCAAATACCAAATTGTCTGTGATGGTCGCATGTGGGAGACTCCCATCCTGCAAAAGACGGGCCTCTCATACATTCCCGACAATCTTGTCATCGACAGTCAGGGAAAGATCGTGGATCACACGCTCAATTACTCGAGACTGACCGGGAAGATAGAGGAACTGCTCGGAGAACCTAAGCTGTCACCCCCTTAGAATCATCATTATAACCACTGATACTATGCTTGTTAAGACATTTTGTGCAGCTGTCATGGGGCTGGAGGCAACAACCATCACCATCGAAGTTAATATGACAAGAGGCGTTATGTTCCACTTGTCGGGTTTAGCAGACACCGCCGTCAAGGAAAGTTATGACCGCATCCGGGCAGCGATGTCGAACATCGGTTTCAAACCGCCTACGGCCGATCTGACGATCAATCTCTCACCTGCTGACATCCGGAAAGAAGGCAGCAGTTATGACTTGCCTTTGGCTGTCGGTATTCTAGCGGCTCACGGGAAAGTCAGCGAGACCATGTTATCCGAATACATGATGATCGGCGAACTGGGACTCGACGGGAAACTGAAGCCCGTTAGCGGAGTCCTGTCCGTAGCTATCCGTGCCCGTAAGGAGAAATTCAAGGGACTGTTGGTGCCACAGGAGAATGCCAGGGAAGCTGCCGTCGTCAACAATTTGGATATCTATGCTATGGACAATCTGGCAGATGTCATCTGTTTCCTCAACGGGAGTGAGCAGTATGAACCCACCATTGTGGACACTCGCAAGGAATTCTATGAACACCAATACAACTTCGACCTCGACTTTGCCGATGTACGTGGTCAGGAGAATGTAAAACGCGCCCTTGAAGTGGCGGCGGCGGGAGGCCATAACCTCATCATGATCGGCAGTCCGGGCAGCGGCAAGTCGATGATGGCCAAACGCCTGCCCAGCATCCTTCCACCGCTTTCACTGGCTGAAAGTCTGGAGACCACCCAGATTCACTCCGTGGCAGGCAAGCTCATCAGTGGCACATCGCTCATCTCACAACGGCCATTCCGCAGTCCGCACCATACCGTTTCACAGGTCGCTATGACGGGCGGAGGGAACAGGGCCCTGCCTGGTGAGGTCAGCATGGCCCATAATGGCGTCCTCTTTCTCGATGAACTGGCTGAATTTTCCAAAACCACGCTCGAAGTACTCCGACAACCGCTCGAAGACCGTAAGATAACGATTTCCCGCGCGAAATACACGGTGGAATATCCCTGTTCTTTTATGTTCGTTGCGTCAATGAATCCCTGTCCCTGTGGCTATTACGGAGACCCTACGCATCATTGTGTCTGCACACCAGGACAGATCAGCCGCTACCTTTCCAAGATCAGCGGTCCGCTGCTCGACCGTATAGATATCCATTGTGAGGTACAGGCCGTTCCATTTGCCCAACTGTCGCAGATGCAACCGGGAGAGCCGAGCGCCGTCATCCGTGAACGGGTCATCAAGGCACGGCAAATACAGGAAGCGCGCTACAGCTCCCTTACTTCGGGAGAGGGCGGGGCAAGAAGCCGTATCTATTGCAATGCACAGATGACGGAGAAAATGATCCATCAGTTTGCCGAGCCTGATGCCCGAGGCCTGGAAATGCTGAGGATGGCAATGGAGCGCCTCTCACTCTCTGCCCGTGCCTACAGCCGCATCCTGAAGGTTGCCCGCACCATCGCCGATCTCGAAGGCTCTGAGAAGGTGCAGACCTCCCACATCGGTGAAGCCATTGGCTACCGCAGTCTGGACCGCGGCGACTGGGCCGAGAGGGGAAACTGCGGTCAAAGCTGATTTAGCAAGTCGGTCTTACCATCAGCAATGAGCTTAAGGACAAGTTCACCAAAGAGCGTGTTCTGCCAGGCAAACCAGGCGCGGGTGTAGTTAGCGGCATCGTCCTTGTGGAATGATTCGTGGATGAAGCCTGTGCCTGCATCAGTCTTGAGCAGGGTACGCATGCACCAGCGGATCTCTTCATCGTCCTGTGAGGTGAAGCAGCGCATCATAATGGACATGGGCCACACCATGTCGTAGCCGATATGCGGGCCACCTATGCCCTCGCCCGCCTTGCCGCGGAAGAACCAGGGATTATCCTCGCTCCACACGAAACGGCGCGTGTTCTGATAGATCGGATCGTCGAGGGGTACATCGCCCAGATAACCCATGCCGAGCAGGCTGGGCACGTTGGCATCGTCCATCAGCAGGCGATTGCCGAAACCATCGACCTCGAAGGCGTAGATTTTACCATACTTAGGATGGTCGACAACGGCGTATTGTCTCAGGGCGGTCTCCACCTCGTCGGCAAGAGACGTACATTCGTCAGCCAGAGTGCACAAGGTTCCTGACCCCTTGTGCACTTTTGTCAGTATCTCGGCCATTTTGCGGAGAGAAGAGACTGCCATGAAGTTTGAGGGCACAAGGAAGGGAAGAGAGGTACGGTCGTCGGAAGGACGGAAGACTGAGGCTATGAGACCTACGGGCTTCACGGGAGCGCCATAGCCGTTCCAACCCACAGTGTCGTAAGTACGGTCAGTCATGCGGAAGAAGCGGTAAGGGCCAAGGCTGTCCTTACGCTGCTGCTCGCGGAAAGTCTTCACGATGTTCTCGGCTGCCTGGAGCCATACCTCACCGAAGATGGAGTCATCGCCCGTGACGAGCCAATACCAGTAAGCCAAGCGTACGGGATAACAAAGAGAATCGATCTCGTACTTCCGCTCGAAGACGTCCTTCGTCATCCGCGTCACATCACTCTGCCAGCCGGCCCCCGTAGGACCGTCGTTGAAGGCGTTCGCATAACGGTCGATATTGATACACTTCAGTTGTCGGAGGATGACGCCGCGCACCATCTTGCGGAGATGTTCATCCTTGGCACAGAGCTGCACATAAGGCCACACCTGAGCCCCCGAGTCGCGCAGCCACATGGCAGGGATATCACCCGTATAGACGAACGTGTCATCTTCACCGTCGACGACGCGATAATGCACGGTTGTCTCCAACGTATTGGGAAAACAATTGGCAAACATCCATGCCAGACGTGGATTGCCGCTAAGTAGCTGTTGTACCTCGCGAATCTTCGCCTCGACGGCCTCGGACGTGAAGAGACACTCCTCAAGAGGCGGCCGCTTCGAAGGATAGACCTTAGTGTTATCAGCAACAACGGAAGTATAGCGGTTACTAACACTAACTTCGGCATTCTCCTGGGCCGCTGCCGTCAGCGACAGCAGACAGCACATTGCAATCAGACTCTTTTTCATACTTCCATTCCTTCCTATTTCCTTCACGGACGATTTTTAGGCTGTGTGCCCCAGGCCGAGGGCTCACTACCCATCTCAAGCTCGAGGATACCGCCACTGACAATGTCCTGATACATCAGATAGGACTTTGTATAGGGCTTTCCGTTGAGCTTGGCACCTTGCACGTAGATATTCTCCGGACTATTATTTCTGACACGTACGGTGAACGTCTTACCACCACCGACATTGAGCAGCGCTTCGTCGAAAAGCGGACTACCGATGATATACTTGCCGCCAGCGGGCTCCACTTGATAGAGACCTAGTGACGAGAGGACATACCATGCAGACATCTGACCAACATCCTCGTTACCAGATAGTCCGTCATAGTCGTTGAAATAGAGTTCCCTCATCGTCTGGCGCAACAACTTGGCGGCCTTCCAGGGCTGTCCCACATAGTTATACATATATATAATATGATGGCTGGGCTCATTGCCATGGGCATAAGATCCTATCAGTCCGGAGATGTCGGGCGAGGCCTCAGAACCCATGTCTCCACTGACGACGAAGAGCGAGTCGAACTTTTCGATGAACTTCTGTTCGCTGCCGAAGAGACTCACAAGTCCGTGAACATCATGAGGCACGAGCCAGGTGTACTGCCAGGCATTACCCTCAGTATAGTCGTCTGCGATATGCACGCTCTTGAAAGGATTGAAAGGTTCATGGAAACTGCCGTCGCTACCCCGTCCACGCATAAAGTTGGTCTTCGGATCGAAGTAATGCTTGTAGCCCCGGCTGCGATTATAGAAATACTTGTAGTCTGCTTTCTTGCCCAGTAACTTGGCCACACGGGCAATACCATCATCGGCCAACGCATATTCCAGTCCCTTGGCTACCGTCTGGAAGGTGGAGTCCTTATCGAAAGGCAGATAGCCATACTGCTTCAAAAGATCCATGCTGCGCTCGTTGAGCATCGCCGAGGTCTTCATCGCATTGAAAGCGGCTTCCTTGTCATCGACAAAACCCTTGAGCACCATGTCGGCCAGGACAATGGCACCAGGGTTACCTACCATGCAGTCGGTTTCATTACCCATCAGGTGCCATACGGGCAGCTTGCCCTGCTGTTCAAAGATGTGGAGAAAGGTCTGTGCCATATCGCGCTGCTTCTCGGGATGGATAAGCGTCATCAGCGGATGGGCGGCACGGTAAGTATCCCATAGTGAGAAGGTGGTGTAGTTGGTGAAGTCACCCTTGTAGATCTTGCCGTCAGCACCGCGGTAGTTGCCTGTGACGTCGCTGAACACGGAGGGGGCTGTCATCGTGTGATAGAGGGCGGTATAGAAGATGGTGCGTACTGTATCGTCACTTGTGGTAACATCAATCTTGCCCAGTTCGTCGTTCCAGGCCTCATCGGCAGCAGCCACCGTCGCCTTGAAATCCCAGCCCGGAAGCTCTGCCTTCAGGTTTGCCCTAGCATCTTCAACGCTGACGGCAGAGAGTGCACATTTCACCAATACAGGCATAGAGGTGTCCTCGATGGTTAGCACCATGATGGTGTCGCCAACCTGCTTCTTCACCTTCACTGGTGTGGAGAACTCAGCGGCAAAAAAGACATACTGGTTCTTAGCCCAGCCTACGGAATGGCGAAAGCCTGTGATGGTGGTCGGGTTCTCCAACTTGATATTGCTCTCACGCCAACTGTCCCAGCCTGTGCCTTGCTTCAAATCGATGCGGAGCATGGCCTTACTCACGTCGGCACCGAAGGTATAGCGATGGAAACCGACGCGCTTCGTGGCTGTCAGCTCAACATAGACATTAGGCTCCTGTAGGCGTATGGCATAGTAACCAGGACGGACGGTCTCATTCGCATGAGAAAATTTCGTTTCCGTCGCGCAGCAATGAGCCACAGGCAGGAAACCGATATCACCCAGATCGCCGATACCTGTACCGCTTAAGTGAGTATGGCCGAAGCCAACCAAGATGGAATCACTGATGTGATAGCCTGAACACCAGTCCCAGCCCTGATTATGCTCAGTCGGTCCAAGTTGTACCACACCGAAGGGTACGTTGGCACCGAGGAACACATGACCATGTCCACCTGTGCCTATCCAAGGGTTCACATAGTCCGTAAACTTGCCGCCATGACCGCAGCTTTCTGTTGCTGACAGCTGACCTGCCGACAGCATCATCACAATAGTTAGCAGTAATTTGAAACGTCTCATATTCTTATTCATTGATGGTTGTCAATTCGATAGTCGGCGACTGGCCACGGCTGTCCTCAGCTTTCCATGAGAGAGTGACCGTCTTTTGTTCACCTGGCATCAGGGTGAAATAATTATCGCTGTAGATGACAGGCAGAATCTGCTCACCGTCGGCACCTTTCAGGTTTACGCGGATGAACGGGGCTGGAGTCTTGCCGGAATTCTTCACTGTTACAACGGCATTCGTACCTGTAAGCGTTATGCTCTGCGCGAGTTGTGGTCTGGGCAGCGTGTTCAGGGCACGGTAATTGTTTTCCTCACGACCCATGATATAGAAGTTCTCGGAGATGATACCATCCTTACCGGAGAGCTGCAGGCGCAGGAACCAGACATCGGAGGGTGCGGACGCCTGAAGATTAGAGAGTTTCAGCCACGACAGGGTGGTATCCTCCTGACTGCTGAGCCGGCCCTTCTGCTGACGAATCTTCTTGCCATTGAGGTCGAAGATGGTGGCGATGGCCGTAATACCAGTCATATTTCCTGCAGAATGGTTCACCACCTCAATGTCGTCGGTCAGCGCATTATACTGAATATGCAACGGCTCACAGGCTTTCTTCACACCAAAATAGGCAGCCGTTGGCTCAAAATAATAATCGTAGGTCTGCCATACCATCGACGGCCAGCAAGCATGGCTCATCCAGATGAGCAGTCCCGCACGGCTCTTGCTTGTACTCTCATACATACCACGATAGCCGTTATAGTTGATGAGCTGCGCCCAGCGGGTGAACTCCTCGGCGCTCTTTGCCTCACCCAAGCCTTCCTGTACCAGACCGTTGAACTCCCTGGCTCTCTGGGCTCCCTGCAAAGTATAATCATGCTGTCCCCACTGAACGCTCTGTGGCCAGAGCGCATAGGGACTCAATGTACGTGAGAGACTCTCAATGTTCATCACGTTTGGCATGCCTCGTTCCGTGTGGATTTTTCCACTCTGACGCAAGAAATACTCTTTCATCGGCAATGCCCAGTAAGGACCATGTCCGCTCACACCATCGTCGGCTGAACTGGAGACAAAGTCCATGCCTGGAGAGAGATTACGCACAAACTCGCGCAGTTTCCTATCGATAGCCTCTGGCGGGAATCCCTCATTTCGTCCGCAGTAGATGCCGATGCTGGCATGACTACGGATACGGCGTAGGTAATCTTCAGCATTGCTGAGGAACAACATGTCGTCGTAAGGATCTGGTCCATCGGCAGGATTTGCCAACCAGAAGTCCTGCCACACCATAATGCCATGCTTGTCGCAGGCTTCGTAGAACGCCTCGTCGCCTATTTGTCCCACCCAGTTGCGGATCATCGTGCAGTTCATGTCCTTGTGATAACCTACGGTGATGTCGTACTCACGGGAACGATAGAGCAGGTTATGTTCGTCGAATCCCCAGTTGCCGCCTAAGGGGATAAAACGGCGGCCATTGACATAGATGCGTAAAGAGTCCTTTGCATCCACATATTTCATCTCACGGATACCAGCCTTGTAATTGATTGTCGAGGCTGTGCCGCCTTCTGGCGTGAAGGTGAAACCTGCATCGTAAAGGTAAGGCTCTCCATAGCCATTAGGCCACCAGAGATGAAAGTTACTACTGGTAAGCTGCTTATTACAGTGAGGACAGAAGCTGAACTCCTGTTCAGTATTGGCCGGCAGGGTGACGGCTTGTTCAAACATTACATCGCCTATCCATCCCTTCAATTTTCCCTTGACCGTCTTGTTGTCGTTGTTTTTTACGAATACCGAGGGTCGCACACTGGCTGTTTTGCCGTCTGTGGCAAGCTTTGTCTGGACATACGGATCACTGACCGTCACCACACCCGTAGAGGTCAGATAGACCTCATTCCAAATGCCGACCTCACGACCACGGACACTGGTAATCCAGTCCCAGCCGATAGTAGCATGAAACGTTGGATTGTCAGCACCTAAGATACCACCATTGAACTGTGTCGTATTCTCGTCTTTCTCCTTCACGGCTCCGAAGTGCTCATTGCAGATTACTTCAACTGCCAGGTAATTCTTGCCTTTCCGCAGCAGACCTGTCACATTGAACTTTCCACGCATAAAAGCGCCTTCAATACGACCCAACTTCTGACCATTCAAGAAAACGTTTGCCTTCCAGTTGATGCCGTCGAAGTTCAGCCACTGCTGCTCACCATCGAGACTGCTGACTTCGAACTCGTCACGATACCAAAAATTAGAACGGAAGAACGACTCTGAGATCTGGTCAATATCATCGGCATAATTAGGATTAGGTACCGCTCCTATATTTATAAAAGAGGTGAGAACCGTTCCCGGTACCGTAGCAGGAATCCATCCGCGACTATCATATTTCTCCGAGGCTATCTGTTCACCACGAGCTTTCACTTCCGAAGCTCTCTGCAATTGCCAGCGACCACCACTCAGTTCTTGTCTGTCAGCCTTCAGGCCTGCTTCATCATGGGGTATATAGACCACTTTCTTCGGCGACAACACCTCCATCTCTCTCAAAGCATAACAACCGGCATCGCCAGCCTCGTGTAGCGCCAGTCTCACAAACCGCGCATCCGTCTTATCGCTGAAAAGACGCCAGACCCTGCCGTCATCGGAGACCTCTATGTCGAATCTCTTAGGAGCAAGATACCAATCGAGCTGTACCTTCTCAATGGGAAGAACAGCTCCAAGATCGGTATATATCCACTGTTCGCCACCGCCTTTGCTGATCCACATGCTTTCGAATGCCTGTGAAGGCATCACCTCTACATAACGACCCAGAGCATCGCCAAATTCCAGTTCATTGACATCCCAGCGTGCTGAACCATCCATCTCCATGACGAGACGGAAATGCTGTGTGGCCACAGGAGCGTCAAACCGGATAACCTCATCAAGCAGACTGGCAGGCAACAGACTCTCATCTGTCTGCTTATTGGGATCGGAATGCAGCTTATAACGCAGAGGCTTACCTGGGACACCTGGACCTTTCAACATTCCGATAATCTGCCAATTGTTACCATTGTCAGATACCTCGCAACGGATAGAAAAGCCTTTTGTGGCCTGTTTATCATCATACATCATCGTACCTTTCAGCTTCAATTGTGTAGCCTTCAGCTGCAGTTGTCCGCTCCAGTCGTATTGCAATAACACCTTGTCGCCCATCAAAATATTACGGGAATAAGGTCCGCCATCGATAGCCCACTCTGCTTCCTTACGGGACAATTTACCTGTGTGGGTTGTCACATTCAACATCGACGGTTCTCCATCAGTACATATCCCGTCAGTCACCAGATGAGCCGTATAATTATAATCTGCGGCTGACGAAGCCCATGCAGCCCGGTGCAACGCAACATTCGTCAGAACATCATGATCACACCATTTCACCGTTGGAGCAAAATACTCATTCTGAGCACCAGGATACTGTCCTATACCACGTGTATAATCCACTTTCTGCTGAGCCACTGCACCCAGACATACGAATGACAATACAAATGCAAAATACCTCATAACTCGTAGTTTTTTTAGTTATATCTGATGCAAAGATAAGGATTATTTTCCTAATAGACGAATAAAACTGCTTTTTTTTCGTATTAATATATGTGAAACCATTCTAAAGACTTTTGTGTGGGCTAACAGCTGCCAAAACTACCATCGCTCGCGGCAAATTAACATGATTTAACGGAAAAGAGTTGCTTGTTACTATAATTTTGCTTAATTTTGCATCAAAATATGCTAAATATATAACTAACTCGAATTATTAATTAAAAAACCTAAAGCATGAAAAAGGAAAAAGGCTTTTTAGGCTCTCACCTGAGAGCGTGCTTGATGGCATTGTGTCTGCTTTTTGCAGCCACCGTCAACGCACAGAATGTTACGGTTAAGGGAAATGTCGCAGACCAGAACGGTGACCCGATTATCGGTGCCACTGTGAAGGTGGCTAATGCCCAGACAGGAACAGTAACTAACTTTGATGGCGACTTCACGATCAGCTGTCGTGAAAGTGCCACTCTGATTATCAGCTACATCGGCTATACTTCGAAGGAAGTGAAAGCCGAATCGGGCAAAGTGCTACAGATTGTACTCGAGGAAGAGGCAACCACACTGAACGAAGTGGTGGTGACCGCCCTTGGTATTAAGAAAGATCAGAAGAAACTAGGTTATGCCATCAGTTCTATCAACAGCGACGAACTGATCAAGACTGGTGCATCCAACTTCGCATCTGCCCTGTATGGTAAGGCTCCCGGTGTACGTATCCAGGCTGCTCCTGGTGGTAACACCTCTGCTGTATCCATCTCCGTCCGCGGTATGTCGTCTATTACTGGTAACACCCAGCCGCTGATCGTCATGGACGGTGTGCCCATTCACAACGGCAACACCAACAATGAGGGTTACTGGGACAACCAGCGTATCCGCTCAAACGGTCTGATCGACATCAACCCCGAGGATATTGAGAACATCTCCATCCTGAAGGGTGCCGCTGCATCAGCCCTGTATGGTTCTGAGGCTGCCAACGGCGTAGTGATGATCACCACGAAGAAGGCTGCCAAGGGTACAGGCACTCGCGTTGACTTCAGTGCCAACGTCAGCTGGGACAAGATTGCCTACATGCCCGACATGCAGACAGAATTTGGTCCTGGTTATGACAACTGGGTACTCGGCGACAACAACCAGCAGGCTTTGACCGGTTTCCGCCAGACCCGCGTTGACCGCAACGGTAATGCCATCACCACTCCTAACCGCGAGACTTACTACTCTTATGGTGCCCGCTATGACTCCAGCAAGACAGTTACCTATTTCGATGGTACGACACGTTCATTCACTCCGATTGGCGGTAACCAGTGGGATGAGGTGTTCCGTACAGGTTTCAATCAGACCTATAATGTCTCACTGACCAACAGCACTGAGCGTAGCAACATCCGTTTCTCATACACATTCAATGATGTGACGGCTATGCAGTTCAATTCGAATAACCATAAGCATAACTTCAACCTGAATGGTACATTCGACATTACCAACACTATCAAGTTGAACTACACCGCTACATATCAGAATCAGTACATCAAGAACCGTCCGTATCGTATCACCCGTATCGTTCAGAACTACTCTGGTATGTTCGGTAGCTTCACGGATGTAGCCTATATCCGTAAGCACACGGTGACCAGCCTCGGCTATATGAACAGCGTATACGTAGGCAACGGCGGAACCGCCAATACGCTGACTCCCGACGAGCAGTTCCTCTATTCTCCGATGGGTTCAACCTCACTGATCAGCGAGTATTTCTGGAATATCCTCGGTCGTGAGCAGATTGAGAATCACAATCGTTTCATCGGCAGCGTGAATCCCACATGGGAAATTATCCCCGGTCTGACTTTAGGCGCACGTATCGCTACCGACCTGACCACAGATAAGCAAGAGAACATGAACTATTCTGAGAATGCACACATCTTCTCGACTAATGGTCAGTATAGCGACTACTATGGACTGCAGAACAGCAAATACGAGATTATCTATGGCGACGTGATGCTGAGCTTCGACAAGACATTTGCCGATGTCCACAACATAACCGCAAACCTTGGTTACAATGCCCGTCAGGAGACATACTACCTCTCGAGCGTAGGAACCAGTCAGGGACTGAGTCAGGAGAACTGGTTCAACCTTGCAGCCTCTGTAGGACAGAAGAACGCCAGCATGAGCAAGCAGGACATGCTCCGCACTGGTATGTTCCTCACCGCCAGCTATGGTTTTGACAACTGGGCATACATAGAAGGAACCATCCGAAATGAGAAGACCTCTACCCTGAAGAAGGGCAACAACTCATTCTGGTATCCCTCAGTCAGTGCCAGCATCCTCTTCACAGAATTGATGAAGGACAGCCGCCCATCATGGTATGACTATGGAAAGATCCGCGCCAGCTACGGTATTGTAGGTAACGCTCCTGACATCTATCGCGCCAACTTGGCCTATAGCCAAAGTAACCTTACAAATGGCGGCACATATGTATACAACTATATGGGAACATCTGTAGGTAACGAGAGCATTAAGCCTGAGAAGAAGTATGAGTTCGAGATTGGTCTCGAGAGCAAGTTCTTCAACAACCGATTAGGCTTCGAGTTCTCTTACTACCACAATGATATCAAAGACCAGATTCTGCAGACTACTGCCGCCTACTCAATGGGTGCACAGTCGATGCTGATGAATGTCGGTGAGTTGACCAACTCAGGTGCAGAGTTCAGTATCTATGGTACACCGTTTGAGACAAAGGACTGGCGAGTTGACCTGCGTGCTAACATCGCCTTTAATAAGAATAAGGTAAAGAAACTGGCCGACGGACTCGATGTGTTGTCACATGCAAACTGGGATAACGGTGCTGCTACCCTTGAGTCACATGTGGGCGAGCCGATGGGTGACTTCTACTCCTACACCTGGAAGACAGATGCCAATGGCAACTATATTACAGAGAACGGCCTCTATGTAACAGATACCTCTGAGCGCCACAAGGTTGGTAATGCCATGCCAGACGCTGTCGGAGGATTCGCAGCAAGTATCAGTTGGAAGAACTTTACCCTTGACGCTTCATTCGACTACCGTATCGGTGGTGATGTGATTAACCAGCCTTGGCAGTACTACATGGATACCGGTATCATCGAGGATGCCGTCGGTGCACGTGACTACAAGTCGGGTGGTCTGTTCTATTACAGCACATCAGATGACGTGAATGACAAGGGTTCAATTGTCAGAGTTGATGCCTCACAGGTGCCCAACTACAAGCGTGGTGAAACCATGATTGACGGTCACTATGTTTGGGACAATGGTGTTATCCAGCCTGGTGTAAAGGAAGACGGAACTCCTAATGATGTCATCGTCACTCAGTTTGAGATCAACGACATGCAGTATGGTTGGGGTACCAGCTCTACCCAGAGCTATGCCGAGGCTGTCCAGAAGAACAGCTACTTGAAGTGCCGCGAAATCAGTCTCTCTTATCAGTTGCCTACTTCTTGGACGAAGAAGTTCGCCTGCAACAACTTGACGATTTCTGCTTTCGCCCGCAACCCGTTCTATCTCTACCGCAGCCTCAAGCTGTTCGACTCTGAGACTACTGATGGTACCAACTGGATCTATCAAGCACAGGTTGGCGGTTCTACTGCTAGTGCCCGCACATTCGGTGTTTCACTCCGTGCAAGCTTCTAAAAATTTACAATTGATGTTTGGACAATTGATAATTTGAAACTAATTAAAAAGAAAATGTATATGAAAAAGATATTTTTAATGGTCTTTGCCGCTGTGGGACTGATGACATTCGTATCATGCTCTGACTCAGACTTCGACGAGAAATATACAGACCCCTCGAAGACGACCACAGTAGGCGTTCCACAGGTATTTACTGCTATCCTGCACAAAGGAAACCGCTGGATGAATCCCACATACTGGCGCTATTATACTCAGTCAACCACATCTGGTTGCTTCTCCGGTGTTATTGGCAACTCTAATGGACGTGGCCGTTTCCGTGGTGCCAGCGAAGGTTACTTCAACATCCGTTGGCAGAACTTCTACGAGCAGCTGACTCAATTCCGCGTTCTTGAAGAGACCTACAACAACCTCTCAGAAAGTGAGAAACCTGCCAACGAGATTTTCTATTATCTCGGACGTACGGTCATCGAGGCACAACTCCATGAAATGTTGTCCATCTGGGGTGACGTTCCTTTCACTGGAGCATGTACTCTTTGGAAGACAGGTAATTATGATGAGGCCAAGACTTTGGCATCTTATGATGATGACGTGACTCTGTACACTCAGATTCTTGCTGACCTGAAGGAAGTAGGTGACTACTTCGCGGCTGGCAACCTGAACGCAGCTGGTATCAACTCGCTGACCCGTCAGGACTTTACGGCAGCACGTGGTTCTGCTGACATCTGGCAGCGCTATGTGAACTCACTCCGCCTGCGTATTGCCCTTCATCTGGCCACAAATGGCGACCTGACCGCAACAGCAAAGAGTGCCATCCAGGAGATTCTCTCCAGCCCGACTAAGTACCCGCTCATCGAGAAAAACGAACAGAATCAGGGTGTGAACAGTGACACCAGCAACGATGACTACAACTATGGTAAGGGTATTGCTCAGGCACTTGCCGGACGTTCTGAGGGATCTGGTTCACAGGCTATGCTCGATGCCATGAATGTTCCCGCCAACGGTATACCCGATGCCAATACCGACCCGCGTCTGCCTGCTATCTACGACTGCAACCCTGAGGGTGCTTACATTGCTTACAACAATGCTCTTACCAGCAGTGAAATCAGTGATATTGCAGACAAGAAGAACCAGGAGTACATCGCCAAAGGCATTCCATCTTCCAACTACTACTGTTACATCGATACCATCGCAATGGCTGGCTGGGCAACCTATCAAGGTAATGCCAACCTGAATGGTGTCTGGATCAATGCCGCAGAAGTTGCTTTAAGCAAGGCCGAGGCTTATCTGATGGGCTATGGCGTATCTGCAAATGAAGCTACAGCTAAGGAAAACTTCATCAACGGTGTTGTTCTCTCCGAGGAGTACTACTGGAACATGAAGACCTCTTCATCACTCTATAAGGCCGGCAACGACTCCTATAATGGTTTCCGTGCCCTGACCGTTCCTACTACAGCCGAATTTACCGCTTATGCCAATAAGATTTGGAAGGCTACTCAGGAGTGCATAGCTACCCAGCTCTGGCTGAACTTCGGCTTCATGAACGAACTCGAGGCATGGAATGTGAACCGCCGTACTGGATTCCCCAATGTGAAGTTCGCAAAGGATACACAGAATTCCGACTATCCTACACCGCCAAACCGCATTCCTTATCCGAGCGACGAGTTAAACTTCAATACCATTAACTGTGAGTCTGCGAAATCTATCAACTACTCAGAGAGCACAGGTTACTACACCAACCTTTTCTGGGCAAAGCAGAACTACTACTCTCTCTATTAAGAGTCAATATTACTTTTAATAACTACTTTTGGAGGATGTGCTTTGACACATCCTCCTTTTTGTTACTATATTTTCAAAACCAATGAAGATTTACAAAACTTTTTCATCAATAATCCTTGCTTATTTCATAGTTTTTCCTTATCTTTGCAGCAATTAAAGAAAAATATGATGAATAAGCTACTAACCCCCCTTTTTCTATTGGCTGTCACATTACATGCAAATGCCAAAGAATACACTATCAGCCGCGATCAGCGACAAGGTATCAACCTCACAGACAACATGGCCATCCATCAGGCACCTGGTGGTGGATGGGAGATGCAGACCATCGTTAACATCGGGGTAAAGACCACAGCCCTGGAGGCATCTGCTTGGGAACAGTCGGTATGGTTGTCTGTTAAAGATGCTCCTGTCACCAAGGGACGTGCAGACAGGATCAAAAGGGCTGCCGATGGCGCCAGTTGGTTTGTTACCAGCATTAAGAATGACAAAGAGGTAACCTCTGCGAAATGGATGACAACTGGTCTAGGTGTCTTTGAACTCTATCTGAATGGCCAACTCATCGGAGAGGAAATCCTAAAGCCTGGCTTCACGCATTTTGCCAAAACCAAGCGCTCATTTACCTACGACATCAGCGAAGCCTTCCAAAAAAAGAAAGGCTTTGAGAATCAACTTGCTGCACAGGTAACACCTGGCTGGTGGGGCGATAAGATTATCACACCTGGCGACCACGATGGTATGATCGGCAAGAAATGTGCCTTCAGAGGTGTGCTGGAACTGACCTTCTCAGACGGTACAAAGAAACTCTATGGTACAAATAACAAAGACTGGAAGGCAGGAATTGCAGGTCCTGTGAAACATGCAGGTATCTTCGACGGCGAGGAATACGACGCTCGTGAACAGCCTGGCTTTGCTACACTCGGCAAACTCTCTATGCCAGAAATCAACACAGAGTTCAAGGGTGAAATCCTCCCTTCAGAAGGTGCAGAGGTATATCTGCGCAGAGATTTGGCTTTGAAGCCAGTGATGACCTATGTCTGGGAAGGTGTCAGTAATGAAAAAAAGGCTGAGGAGAAAAAGGAAACCGAATACGGAAAGGTCAATATCAAGCGCCATTACGCTGCCGACGAAATAATTACGCTGTATCCTGGCGAAACGCTCATTGTGGATTTCGGACAGAACTGTTCTGGTGTACCTTCATTCACATTCAAGGCCAAAGAAGGCACCATTCTTACTTGTCTGCCCGGTGAGATGCTCAACGATGGCAATGGCGCTGAGCGCAGAGGCATGGATGGTCCTGAGGGGAGTGTACATCGTCGTAACCTCCGCATTCAAGACTGCTGTGTCAGAATCGACTACACGTTCGGCAACCATAACGGCTTTGTTAATTACTATCCTCATTGCACCTTTTTCGGCTACCGCTTTGTATCCATCACCGCCACCGACGAAGTGAAGATTCAGAAGATCGAATCGCTACCCATCACCTCAATTGCCCAAAGACTTGAGACTGGCACCATCACTACCGGTCATGAGCTCATCAACAAACTCATATCCAACACCTTATGGGGACAGCGTTCCAACTACCTGTCTGTACCCACCGACTGTCCCCAGCGTGATGAGCGATTAGGTTGGATGGCTGATACACAAGTTTTTACGGAGACAGGAACATTCTTTGCCAATACCGACCGCTTCTTCCACAAATGGACTCGCGATGTGCGCGACTCCCAGAGTGAGACTGGCGGATTCCCTGGCGTGGCCCCCCTCGCCCAATATGGTAACGAGATGATGCGACTGGGTTGGGCCGATGCCGGTATTATCGTACCTTGGACAGTCTGGAAGCAGTTCGGCGACAAGACCATCGTCGACGAGAACTGGGAGGCGATGACGCGCTTTATGAACCACATCAACGAGGTGAAATACGACCATACGGCCCTGAGCAACGAAAACCGCAATTACCAATGGGCCGACTGGCTGAGTTGTGAGGCTCTGGAGTCGTGCATCAACCTGGCATTCGAGAAGGGGAAGCCCCGTCCCGATGCCATCGTCTACTGGAACTACCTGAGTGCCTGCTACTGGCTGATAGATGCCGAGATGATGCGTGACATGGCTCAGGCCACAGGTCGCGATGTTGCAACATTCCAGCAGATGGCAGAGACGGCAAGAGCTTATCTGAAAGAGCAATTTTTTGATAGTGAAGGCAACTTCAAGACAGCCGTCCTCAACACCATGCAGACCCCAGCCCTCTTCGCCCTCAAGAACCACTTGGTGGAGGGCGTGGCCAAAGAGCGCACCATCCAGCGTCTGCGTCAGAACTTCACCGACCACGGCAATTGTCTGCAGACAGGTTTCCTCGGCACCAGCATCCTCATGGCCACACTCACCGAGAACGGCATGAACGACATCGCCTACGAGCTGCTCTTCCAGCGCAAGAACCCTAGCTGGATTTATTCCATCGACAATGGCGCCACCACAATCTGGGAACGTTGGAACAGCTACCGGGTCGATGAGGGCTTGGGGCCAAATGGTATGAACAGCTTCAACCATTATGCCTACGGATCCGTCTGTGAATGGATTTGGGAAACAGTTGCAGGAATCTCGTCAGACACAAAGTCACCTGGTTTCAAGCACATCATTATGAAACCCATTCCTGACAAGCGTTTGGGCTTTGTCAAAGCAGAATACCATTCTGCCGCTGGGCTTATCAAAAGCAGCTGGCGATATGAGGGCGACCAGTGGATCTGGGACTTCACCATCCCCGAAGGCACCACGGCCACCGTTACTCTCCCTGGTGAGACCGCTTCCAAGGATTTTACAAGTGGAACCTATCATATCCGTTTATGAAAAAATTACGAACTTTCCTGCTGGCACTGATTGTCGTGCCAGCCTTTAGCAGCCTCTCTGCCACCGAGGAACTCAAGAGTCCTAACGGACTGTTGGAAATGACGTTCAGCTTGGACGATGGTATCCCCACCTACCAACTGAGCCGCAACGGACAGACCGTCATCCATCCCTCCCGTCTGGGATTCCTGCTTTTGGGCCGTGAGAGCCTTGACAAGGGGTTCAGACTGACCGACACGGCCACCTGCACCTTCGACGAGACCTGGCAACCTGTATGGGGCGAGGAGAGCGAGATCCACAACCATTACAATGAGCTTCTCGTCACGTTGGAGCAGACCGCACAGGCACAACAGAAGCCCACAGTGATGCAGATCCGTTTCCGGCTCTATGACGATGGTTTGGGTTTCCGCTATGAGTTCCCTATGGAGAACTCCCTCACCTATTTCAAAATCAAGGAAGAGCTTACGCAGTTTGCTCTTACAGGCGACCATACTGTGTGGTGGGTGCCTGGCGACTACAGCACTCAAGAATATCCCACGACGGAATCCCGTCTCTCCGATGTGCGACGCCTCTCCCCTGACCTCCGCAGGCGTTGTGGCTGGCCCCATACCGATGCCTCCCCCTGTGGTGTTCAGACGGCCGTACAGATGAAGACCGCTGAAGGATTGTACATTAACATCCACGAGGCAGCTGTATTGGACTATCCAACGACAAATCTTGACCTTGACGACCAGAACTTCATACTTACCACCAACCTCACGCCCGATGCAGAAGGTGTAAAAGGTCGTATGCAAGCACCCTGCAAGACCCCCTGGCGCTCAATAATGGTATGCCAAAGTGCCACCGAGGTACTCGCCTCACGACTGGTGTTGAACCTGAATGACCCCTGCATCATTGAAGATACATCATGGATACATCCAGTTAAATATATGGGTGTATGGTGGGAGATGATAACAGGAAAAAGCAACTGGTCGTACACAAGCGACTACCCCTCAGTACAGCTTGGTAAGACTGACTACAAACATTCCAAGCCTCACGGTAATCATGGTGCCAACAATGAGAACGTACGTCGATATATCGACTTTGCCTCTGAGAACGGTTTCGACGCTATCCTTGTAGAAGGATGGAATGAAGGATGGGAAGACTGGGCTGGCAATCAAAAAGACTTCGTCTTCGACTTCATCACCCCCTACCCTGATTTCGATCTCCATGCTCTCAACGAATATGCCCATCAGAAAGGCATTCGGCTTATCATGCACCACGAGAGTTCTTCGTCGACGGTGAACTACGAGCGATGGATGGAACAAGCCTATACACTGATGAATAGATACGGCTACGATGCCGTGAAAAGCGGTTACGTGGGCAAGATTATCCCATACGGCGAATACCACTACAGCCAGCCCATCATCAACCACTATCATTATGCTATTACCGAAGCAGCCAAGCATCATATCATGGTAAATGCCCATGAGGCCGTGCGCCCCACGGGTCTCTGCCGCACATGGCCCAATATGATTGGCAACGAGAGTGCACAGGGCACGGAGTTCAAAGGCGCCATACAACCCGGACACACCACAATCCTTCCTTTCACACGTCTACAGGGTGGTCCTATGGACTATACCCCAGGCATTTTTGAGACAGATTTGAATATCACATCTGGCCGAAATGAGAAGCTGAAGTATACCATCTGCAACCAGTTGGCACTCTACGTCACCTTCTACTCGCCCCTGCAGATGGCTGCCGACCTGCCCGAGAACTACGTCCGCTTCATGGATGCCTTCCAGTTTGTTAAAGATGTAGCTGTCGACTGGGATAAAAGTCTGTATTTAGAGGCAGAACCTGGTGCCTATATCGTCACGGCTCGCCATCCAAAACTCTCGACTCTCAATAAGGCTGCAGAAGGTGTAAGTGCTCTTCCTGACGGAAAAAAGGATGCCATCAACAGCGTCACGAAGTTTGTCTATGCACTACCTGAGCATGCGACAGCAAAAGATCTTGAGGGAGCCTTGCCACGTGATGTTTGGTATGTAGGCGGCATCACCGATGAAAACGCCCGCACCGTCAAGGTAAAGCTCGACTTCTTGAAGCCTGGTGTAAAATATGAGGCCATGATCTACGCCGATGCCCCTAATGCCGACTATGAGACAAACTCGCAGGCCTATACCATCACCCGTAAGACCGTCACTTCCAAGTCTATCCTAAATCTGTGGATGGCCCGCTCTGGAGGTTTCGCCATCTCACTGAGATCACTATAAAAACCAATATAATAATGAGAAAACCATATCTGTTTTTTATTTTTCTGGGCTTCGGAATTACAAGCATAGCCAATAACCCCATAGAACCTGTCGACTACGTCAGTACATTAGTAGGGACAGAGTCAAAATATACCTTATCCACGGGTAACACCTATCCTGCAATTGCCATTCCCTGGGGAATGAACTTCTGGGTGGCGCAGACAGGAAAAATGGGCGACGGCTGGCAATATGTATATAGTGCTGACAAGATCCGTGGCTTTAAACAGACGCACCAACCAAGTCCGTGGATCAACGATTATGGTCAGTTTTCACTGATGCCTACGGTGGGTGAAAAAATCTTTGATGAGAATAAACGCGCCAGTTGGTTCTCACACAAGGCTGAGACTGCAAAACCTTATTATTATAGAGTATATCTGGCCGACTACGATGTGACAACTGAACTCGCTCCGACAGCCCGAGCTGCCATGTTTCAATTCACATTTCCCGAAACCCGTCAAGCCAACGTAGTCATTGATGCATTCGACAAAGGCTCCTATGTGAAAATTATCCCTGAGGAGCGAAAGGTCATCGGTTACACGACGCGAAACAGCGGTGGTGTTCCTGTGAATTTCAAAAACTACTTTGTCATTGTCTTTGACCAGCCATTCCTAGAGGCTGTTACCGTCAAGGACAGCATTCTCTGTGAGGAACAGAAAGTAGAAACTGATCATGCTGGAGCCATTATCACCTTCCAGACAAAGAAAGGAGAGAAGGTCTGCGCACAGGTTGCCTCTTCTTTCATCAGTTTCGAACAAGCAGAAATAAACCTGCTGGAGCTTGATAACGAACCCATTGAACAAGTCCGACAAAGGGGACGCAACTCTTGGAACGAGGTGTTAGGTAAGATAGAAATTGAGGATGACAACATCGACCATCTACGCACATTCTACAGCTGCCTTTACCGGTCTCTCCTTTTCCCTCGCAGTTTCTTTGAGGTGACTGCCAATGGGGAGTATGTTCATTATAGTCCGTATAACGGTGAAATCTGCAAAGGCTATATGTTCACCGATACTGGTTTCTGGGACACCTTCCGTTGTCTGTTCCCATTATTGAACCTTGTTTATCCCTCTCAAGCGGAAAAGATGCAGGAAGGACTTGTCAATGCCTACCTTGAAAGTGGATTCCTGCCAGAATGGGCCAGTCCTGGCCATCGAGGCTGTATGGTAGGCAACAACTCTGCATCAATTGTGGCTGATGCCTGGCTGAAAGGATTACGCCACTACGATATTGAAACCCTATGGAAAGCCGTCGTCAACGGCACGCAAGCTGTTCATCCCGAGGTAAGCAGTACAGGACGTCTGGGCCATGAGTATTACAACCGTTTAGGCTATGTCCCCTACGACGTGGGCATCAAGGAGAATGCCGCCCGAACGTTGGAATATGCCTATGACGACTGGTGTATCTGGCGGCTCGGAAAGGCCCTCGGCAAGACAGAGAAGGAAATATCCGTCTATGCCCAACGTGCCATGAACTATAAAAATCTTTTCGACCCGTCGACAAAACTCATGCGTGGCAAAAAGGAGAATGGCAAATGGATGGTTCCTTTCAACCCATTGAAATGGGGCGACGCCTTCACGGAAGGCAATAGCTGGCACTACACGTGGTCCGTCTTCCACGACCCGCAGGGATTAATCAATCTCATGGGCGGCAAGGCAACGTTTAACCAGATGCTCGACTCTGTGTTTGCCCTTCCTCCACTCTTTGATGATAGCTACTATGGCTTCCCCATCCATGAGATCCGTGAGATGCAAATCATGAACATGGGCAATTATGCCCACGGCAATCAGCCTATTCAGCACATGATCTACCTCTACGGCTATAGTGGACAGCCTTGGAAGACCCAATACTGGATCCGAGAGGTTATGGACCGTCTCTATTCGGCCAATCCCGACGGCTATTGCGGTGACGAAGACAACGGCCAGACCTCAGCCTGGTACGTCTTCTCAGCCCTCGGTTTCTATCCCGTTTGTCCTGGTAGCAACCAGTATGTCATCGGCACGCCATATTTCAAGAAGGCAACTATTTATCTGGAACACGACCAGCAAGTGGAAATCCTGCGTCAGGGCGAGGGTTGCTATATCCACCAAATGAAACTGAATGGTGCCGACTATCAGCACAACTTCCTTGAGCATGACGTTCTGAAGAAGGGTGCCAAGCTGTTCTTTGACATGGAAACGACTCCCAATGACTTACGAGGTACTAAAATAGAAGATGCACCATATTCTATGAGCAACGATCATAAAAATAGTTGAAATGATGATGATTAACAAATTCCCCAAAAAACTGATTGTTTTATCCTTATTCTTTTGTACAGCACTTTGCGCAGCGCAGCAAGAATCGCCAGCACCAATAACACCTCTGCCCACCATTCATCAGGTAGCATGGCAAAAGTTAGAGACCTACGCTTTTATCCACTTCGGACCAAACACATTTGGAGACCGTGAGTGGGGCTATGGCGATGCCGACCCGAAATCTTTCAACCCCAAGAAACTCGATACCGAGCAATGGGCGAAAACCATCAAGGAAGCAGGTATGAAGGGCGTCATCCTAACAGCCAAGCACCACGACGGTTTCTGCCTGTGGCCCACAAAGTATACAGATTACAGCGTGCGCAACTCGTCATATAAAGATGGTAAGGGAGATATCGTCGGAGAATTGGTTGCTGCCTGTCGGAAATATGGTCTGAAACTTGGGCTCTACCTCTCGCCTTGGGATCGTCATCAAGCATTCTACGGCACTCCGTTATATGTAGAATACTTTTATGCCCAATTAGAAGAACTGCTGACTCAGTACGGCGAGATCTTCGAGGTTTGGTTCGACGGTGCCAATGGCGGTGATGGCTGGTATGGTGGCGCCAAGGAGACGCGAACGATAGACCGTCGTACCTACTATGACTTTCCCCGTGCCCATCAGATGGTTTACAAATATCAGCCACAGGCTATTATTTTCAGCGATGGTGGTCCCGGCTGCCGTTGGGTGGGTAATGAGAATGGTTATGCCGATGCCACCAACTGGTCTTTCCTCCGCATCAAGGAGGTCTATCCCGGCTACGATAATTACTATGAGTTAACGAGTGGCCATGCTGATGGTGACACTTGGGTGCCTTCGGAGTGCAACACCAGTATCCGTCCGGGCTGGTTCTACCATGAGAGTGAGGATGGACGCGTGAAGAGCATTGAACAGCTGACAGACCTTTATTACCGTAGTGTAGGCCACAACGGCACGTTCCTGCTCAACTTCCCTGTTGACAAGGACGGACTAATCCATCCCACTGACTCTGCCCATGCTGTGGACTACCACAGACTGGTGACTGCAGAACTGAGCAATAACCTGCTGAAGAAAGCCAGTTTCAAGGCCTCGAACGTGCGTGACAAGAAACGCTATAGCACACAGAACCTCATTGATGACAACTACGATACCTACTGGGCCACAGAAGACGGTGTAACCACAGCCACGCTTGAGATTCTGCTGAAGGGTACTCAGAAAGTGAATCGTCTGGTGCTACAGGAATACATCCCGCTGGGCCAGCGCGTAAAGAAATTCAGCATAGACTACCTCTCAGGAGGAGAGTGGCAACCCATCAAGATCAAGGAAGCAACTACCACTATCGGTTACAAGCGCCTGCTTCGGTTCCAGCCTATTACCACAAAAAAACTGCGCATCCGCTTTGAAGAGTCGCGCGGACCACTCTGCATCAATGGTCTTGGTGCCTATTACGCTCCAAACGCTCAGGAAAGCTACGACAAAAAGGAGGAAATACTGAATGGTCTTGACTACACCGTCACATCGCAGGACCACCGCACCATCACCTTCGACCTGGGAAAAAAGCGACAGATACGTTCCCTGCACTACAAACCTGCCCAAATGGGTATGATCTCACATTACGAGCTTTGGGCAGGCGATGCCCCCGAAAACATGAAACTTGTCATTTCCGGAGAGTTCTCGAATATACGAAATAACCCCATCATGCAAGACCTCTATTTCGCACCTGCGGATTGTCGTTATGTCCTGCTGAAGGCCGTGCGCCTCGTTAACGAATCTGAACCCGTGTCTTATGAAAAGATCATTATTCTTTAGTCTCCTCTTACTACTTCCAACGATATTGTCTGCCCAACTGGTCATTGTAAAGAATCATCAGCCCAGAGCGCGTATCGTGTGCATAGACAGTCAAGACACAAACCGCGAGGCTGCCAAGTTGCTGAACCTTTTCGTAATGAGGATAACTGGGACCACACTTCCGATATCAGAGAATGTCAAACCCAAAAAAGGTGACATCGTGATAGGAGAAACAACTCCATTGGCAACGGAAGACGGTTTCGAACTGGACTGCAAAGACAATCGGTTAAGCATCAGGACTGGTGGAGGGAAAGGTGCTATTTATGGGGTGGTGACACTATTGGAAAGCTATTTCGGAGTACATTATTATACCTACGAAACTTACGACCTGATAACATCTGCCGACCTGACGTTGCCAGCCTTCAATCGCTATGAGACACCAGCCTTCCGTTACCGTCAGACACAGAGCTACGGTAATGAGGACCCTATTTACAAACAGTGGTTCCGTTTAGAAGAGCCTAAAGAGATTTTCGCCGGCAATCTGTGGGTACATACTTTTAACCGCATACTGCCTGCTGCCGTCTATGGCCAAGACCACCCTGAGTGGTATTCTTTCCTCAACGGCAAGCGTCAGCCTGGTGACCATAGTCAGTGGTGTCTCACCAATGAGGAGGTCTTTGAGATTGTCTGTCAAAAAATTGATTCTATCTTCAAGGCTCACCCTGATATGACGACTATCTCCGTCAGTCAAAACGATGGGAACAACACCCAGTGCCAATGTCCTTCATGTAAGGCTGTAGACGAATATGAAGGTTCGCCATCAGGCAATCTTGTGCGATTCATGAATAAACTGGCCACCCGTTTTCCCGACAAGGAATTCTCAACGCTGGCCTACCTCTACAGCATGCAGCCACCCAAGCATACCAAACCATTGCCGAACGTGAACATTATGCTCTGCGATATTGACTGTAGGCGAGAAGTACCACTCACAGACAATGAGTCAGGCCGTTACTTCGTCAAGGCACTCACTGGCTGGTCTGCCATCTCTGACAATATCTTCATCTGGGACTATTGCATTAACTTCGACAATGTCGTAACCCCGTTCCCTAACTTCCATATCCTACAGATGAACCTGAAGCTCTTCAAAGAGAACCATGCCACCATGGTTTTTGAACAAGGTAACGGAACACTTGGTACTGACTTCTCAGAGATGCGAGCCTACATGCTCTCGAAGCTGATGTGGAATCCATCTCAGGACAGCGATTCACTGATGCAGGCCTTCATGCGGGGCTATTACCGTAATGCGGCTCCCTATCTGTATCAGTATCAGAAACTGCTTCAAGGTGCCCTATTAGCCAGCCGTGTACCCCTGTGGATCTACGACTCGCCTGTCTCTCACAAAAACGGTATGCTAAATGGCAATCTGTGCAAAACCTATAACGAGTTGTTTGACAAGGCTGAGGCCGCTGTTGCCGACGATAGTATCCGTCTGAGAAGAGTCCGCATAGCCCGTCTTCCTTTGCAGTATTCTGAACTCGAACTGGCCAGGACTGATCCAGACAGAGATGTGGAGGCTGTGACGGCACTGCTGAACCTCTTTGAACAGCGCACTGCCGAATACAAGATTCCCACTCTCAATGAACGTCATAACCATCCTGATGCTTACTGCAGACTTTACCGTGAACGGTTCCTGCCCACTAATCAGGAAAACAAAGCCGCCAATGCGCCTGTCACTTGGATTAATCAACCAGAAGAACACTATCGCGAAAAAGCCCGTACGGCTGTCACAGACGGTCTCTATGGCGGAACCAGCTTTGGAGAGAGCTGGGTTGGATGGATGGGCGAAAATGCTGATTTCATCATCGACTTAGGCAAGGTGAAAGAAATCTGTCTGATCAAAACCGACTTCCTTCATCATTTAGGAGCCTGGATCCTGTTGCCTAAAGGCGGCAACTATCAGGTATCCACAGATGGTAAGTATTACACGGACTTCGGCTCCTTTGCCTTTGCAGAAGACCGTGATATCGCCGTTAAGTATTACTGGGGAGAGGCCAGACAGCCTCAGCCGGTAAAGGCTCGTTATGTCAAGGTACACGTTGAAACACTCGGCAATTGTCCGTCATGGCATTACGGCGTTGGCTATGCTGCCTGGTTTTTCCTCGATGAAGTCATTGTCAGATAACTAAAACGAACAGATATGAAAAGAATCCTTTTATCAGTGATGGTATGCTGCATGGCGCTCAGTCTGTTAGCTGCCCCCAAAAAGAGCAAGACAATGCTCCCTTACCAGAATCCACAACTCCCTGTTGAGGAACGGGTAAACGACCTCATAGGAAGGATGACGCTCAAGGAGAAAGTTGGTCAGCTGCGTTGTACGCTAGCCTGGAACTATTACACGATCCTTGGTAAAAACGTCATTCCTTCGGAATTATTCAAGAAAGACATCGCCGAAGGGAATATCGGTATGCTCTGGGCCACCTATCGGGCCGACCCCTGGACACAGAAGTCATTAGAGAATGGTCTTAACCCAGAACTTGCAGCAAAGGCTGGTAACGCCCTCCAGAAATATGTGATGGAGAATACACGGCTCGGCATCCCCCTCTTCCTTGCCGAAGAGGCTCCCCATGGCCACATGGCCATTGGCACCACCGTCTTCCCAACGGGGTTCGGTATGGCTGCCACATGGAACCCTGCACTGATAGAAAAAGCCGGTGAGGTCATCGGTCGTGAAATTCGTCTGCAGGGAGCCCATATCAGCTATGGCCCCGTGTTGGATCTTGCCCGTGAGCCGCGTTGGTCACGTGTTGAGGAGACGATGGGCGAAGACCCTGTACTCGCAGGAGAGCTGGGTGCTGCGATGGTGAAGGGGCTTGGAGGCGGTGATCTCTCGAAGCCTTGGAGTACAATAGCTACCCTGAAACACTTCATCGGCTACGGCACGACGGAAAGCGGACAGAACGGCGCACCTACCATTGCCGGACCTCGTGACATTCAAGAGAATTTCCTGCCGCCCTTCAAGAAGGCGGTCGATGCTGGTGCCCTCTCCGTAATGACTTCCTACAACACCCTCGACGGTATACCCAGTACTGGCAGCAAAGCCTTGTTAACAGATTTGTTGCGTGGAGAATGGGGATTCCGGGGATTTGTCGTCAGCGACTTGTACAGCATTGATGTGATGTGGAACAACCATCGCGTGGCAGCCACTCGCCAAGAGGCTGGTGTCATGGCCCTCAAGGCAGGTGTAGATGCCGATTTGGGAGCCTCTGCCTATGCCCCGTTGGTAGATGCCGTACAGAAGGGCATGGTGACTGAAGAGGAAATCGACCGAGCTGTGGCAAATATCCTGCGTCTGAAGTTCAGGATGGGTCTCTTCGAGAACCCCTATGTCGATGTGGAGAAAGCCAAGAACCAGGTTCGGAGCGACAACAACAAGGACATTGCTCGGTTCGTAGCCCGTGAAAGCATCACCCTGTTGAAAAACGAGAAGAACCTCCTACCACTAAGCAAGAGCCAGAAAGTGCTCGTCTGTGGTCCCAATGCCGACAATGTCTATAACATGCTAGGTGACTATACTGCGCCCCAAGATGAAGGCAATGTAAAGACCATCCTCGACGGCATCAGAGCCAAACTGCCTAATCAGCAAGTGACTTATGTAAAAGGTTGTGCCGTCCGTGATACGACGACGTCGAATATCACAGAGGCTGTTGAGGCTGCCAGTCGTGCAGATGTCATCGTTGTGGCAGTGGGAGGCTCCAGTGCAAGAGACTTCAAGACGAGCTATAAGGAAACTGGTGCTGCCGTAACAGACAGCAAGACCGTCAGCGACATGGACTGTGGCGAGGGTTTCGACCGTGCAACACTCACCCCATTAGGCCATCAGATGCCGCTTCTGAAAGCCTTGAAAGCTACAGGCAAGCCGATGGTGGTAGTCTATATCGAAGGCCGTCCAATGGACAAGAACTGGGCTGCGCAGTATGCCGATGCCCTGCTCACAGCCTACTATCCTGGACAGGAGGGAGGCACAGCCATAGCCGATGTACTCTTTGGCGACTATAATCCTGCAGGCCGTCTGCCTGTCTCTATTCCTGCCAATGTCGGACAACTACCCGTCTATTACAACAAGAAACCACCTATGCCCCACGACTATGTGGAAATGAGTGCCCGTCCGCTCTATCCATTCGGCTTCGGACTCTCCTATACCACCTTCAAATACGACAACCTCCGTATTGTGAAAAAGGGTAAGACAGACTTCAGTATCACCCTTAATGTCACCAATACTGGCGACTACGATGGCGATGAGGTGGTACAACTCTATCTTCACGACGAGTTTGCCTCGACTGCCCAGCCGCTGATACAGCTGAAGAAATTCGAGCGCATATTCATTCCGAAGGGTGAAACCTGCGAGATCACCTTCACCCTCGGTGCTGATGACCTCTCTATTGTCGATGCCGATATGAAACGCGTAATAGAGCCTGGCGACTTCAATGTCATGATCGGCAGCAGTTCTGACAACATCCTTCTCCAACAAATAATCACTGTAGAATAATGAAAAAGACCTTCATCTCCTTATCGCTGCTTGTTTCTTGTTTTTCAATGAGTACCGCTCAGTCCCCCGTGGACTATGTCGATCCTTTCATCGGCACGACGAACTACAGCGTGTGCAATCCTGGGGCAGTACTGCCAAATGGTATGATGTCGGTGGTGCCCTTCAATGTGATGGGCAGCGACCTGAACCAGTACGACAAAGACAAACGCTGGTGGTCTGCGCCATACGAATACACCAATAAATATTTCACCGGCTTTGCTCATGTCACACTGAGCGGAGTGGGCTGTCCTGAACTCGGTACACTACTAACGATGCCCACTACTGGCAAACTCGACGTGGACTACCACAACTACGGCTCGGAATACACCGACGAACAGGCCTCGCCAGGCTACTATGCCGTCAATCTGAAGAAATACGGCATTCATTGTGAGGTAAGTGCCACTCTGCGCTCTTCGGCTGAGCGTTTCACTTTCCCCAAGGGCGAAAGTCATATTCTGCTAAATCTCGGCAATGGTCTGACGAATGAGGTGGGAGGTATGGTACGCCGTGTCAGTGATACTGAGATTGAGGGATATCGCCTGCTGGGCACTTTCTGCTACAATCCACAGGCCGTATTCCCCATCTACTTTGTCATGCGGGTGAATAAAAAACCTATTTCAACGGGCTACTGGAAGAAACAGCCTCCTATGGACGGTCCAGAGAAAGACTGGGATACAGACAACGGAAAATATAAGTTCTACACCACCTACGGCAAGGAACTGGCAGGCGATGATGTGGGGTATTACTTCAATTACGACTGTTCGGAGGGCGAGCAGATTGAACTACAGATGGGCGTCTCCTTCGTCTCCATTGCCAATGCCCGCGAGAACCTCCAGTCAGAACAGCCTCAATTTGCCTTTGAACAGACTCGGAAGCAGGCACGCGAGACTTGGACAGAAACCCTCAGCCGCATCACCGTCGAGGGAGGCACGGAAGTCCAGCGTCGTATGTTCTATACTGCTCTCTATCACACGCAACTCCATCCTAATATTCTTCAGGATGTGAACGGCCAATATCCTGAGATGGAGAGCTTCCGAATCGGTTCGACAACGGGTAATCGCTACACCGTCTTCTCCCTCTGGGATACCTATCGCAACATGAGTCAGCTTATGACCCTGCTCTATCCAGACAAGCAGCTCGACATGATACGTTCAATGATCCAGATGTACAAGGAATGGGGGTGGATGCCAAAATGGGAGCTTTATGGTCGTGAGACTTGGACAATGGAGGGCGATCCCTCGATTCCCTTCATTGCAGATAGCTGGCTGAAGGGATTGCGCGACTTCGATATCGAGACTGCTTACGAGGCCTTCTACAAATCGGCCACCTTGCCTGGCAAGGAGAACAAGATGCGTCCTGACGTAGACAACTACTATAAACGCGGCTATGTGCCGATGGGCGAGTTTGCGGCAGACATGTCTGGCGACAACTCTGTCTCCCATGCACTCGAATACTACATCGCCGATGCCTCGCTAGCCAACCTCGCAGAAGCTCTGGGCAAGAAAGACGATGCCCGCCGTTTCCGTCAGCAGAGCCTCGGCTACCGTCATTATTACTCGAAAGAGTCAGGTACGCTCCGTCCCATCAATCTGGACGGTACTTTTCTCTCTCCCTTCGACCCCAAAGATGGTGCAGACTTCTCCAATGCACCAGGCTTTCATGAGGGCAGTGCCTGGAACTACACCTTTTACGTACCTCATGATATCACTGGCGTAGCTCGTCTGATGGGCGGCAACAAGAAGTTTGTTGAAAAGCTCCAGCGTGTCTTTGATGATGGGCTCTACGACCCAGCCAATGAGCCAGACATTGCCTATCCCTATCTCTTTACCTACTTCAAAGGCGAGGAATGGCGCACCCAGAAGACCGTCAGTAGCCTCATCAATAAATATTTTGGTGATACGCCCAAAGGTATCCCTGGCAATGATGACTGCGGCACGATGTCCACCTGGCTCATCTTCTCAATGATCGGCCTCTATCCCGACTGTCCAGGCTCACCTTATTATGCCTTGACCACACCTGTCTTCGACCGTGTGACACTCCACCTCGACAAGCACTTCTATCCTAAGGGCGACATCATCATCGAGGCCCCTCACACTGGTGACGGCGGACTAATCAACAAGATGACCCTCGGAGGCAAGCCGCTGACCCGCTATCGCATCTCACACAATGAGCTCATCAATGGTTCTCCTCTCTCCATGCAGCTCAAATAAACGCGTCTGCACACACAAAGGATAGACTCTTTGTGTGTGCAGTCTTTAACATCACCTATCAATTATTCTTCCGTCAAGTCTTCTATCTGGTCGATGATGTCCTGATACTGGCGCTGGGTTCTGAAATTAATGCTGAGACCGCAGATGGCACCGATGATGCCGCCGATGCAACCACCCCAGAAGATCCCGCTGCTAAAGGCGCCGCCATGAAGCTGGTAGGTCTCGTACAAGAACCAACTCATCCACAAAACAACGGCGGGAATGCCAAAGAACAGCCAGTTGGCTTCGAACTTCTTGGCGCTGGCCACTTTTTTGCGGGCCTCCACGAGATTACGGTTCATCATATTGGGATCGCTGATTTTCCTGTATGTGTAGAAGGTGGCACCTACACAGACGAGCATAAAGATGCTGGTAACAACCCAAAAGAAGATGGAGAGACCTGTTAATTTCACGAAGCACCAGTAGCCGTAAGGCACCATAAACAAACCAATGGCCATGATGATGTAGTAGCGGCGGGTGATGGTGTCTACTTCGTTGCGCATCGAGCGGCGCATAAGGCGATCGTTTACTATTTCCTGCTTGTTCAGCTTATTCTTGAGCGTGCTCATCTGCTGACGCATGTTCTCAAAATCGAAATCGTTGTTCATAATGTCTAATGTTTAATTGTTAATCTTTAATGTTCTTTAGTTGCTCACGGATTCTAAACAGACGGACGCTGACATTCTTAGTCGAGATACCTACAATCTGACCGATTTCCTCGTACGATAGGTTCTCAAGCCAAAGCAGGACGATTGCTCTATCGAAGGGCTGGAGCTTGGAAATGCGCTTGTGTAGCATGTCTACTTGGCGCGTGTCCTCGTCGCGGTCTTCAAATAGGTTAATGTCCATCGTGAGTCGTGCTGTGGCTGTGCGGCGCTTCTTCCTGTCTATAGAGATACAGGTGTTGAGTGCCACGCGATAGATCCACGAGCGGATGTCACTGCGATTTTCGAAGCTGTCGAACCCCTTCCAAAGATTCACTAGTACCTCCTGGAACAGGTCGTTCACCTCGTCGGCATCCTGCGAGAACATGTAGCACACGGTGTAGATGGTGCTCTTCTGCTCTGCTACGGTTTTCGAAAACTGTCGTTCTAATGCTGTCATTTTCTCTTCTGTTTTTTGAATCTTCATCCATTAGACGCGACAAAGATACAAAAAACTACATGATTTTCCAAAAAAATACAAATAAACGGCATAATTGCAAAAAGTTTTCGGCACAAAGGTACAAATAAAAACAAACAATGAAAAACTGACGTAAATAATTGCTGAAAATGTTAAGTCTTTCAATAAAAAAACGTATTTTTGCACCAAATAAAATGTTGGAAATGAAAGAGAAGATAACAGAACAGCCATCACATTTCGACCATCTGGAACGGATGTCGGTGAAAGAACTGCTGCAGCATATCAACGAAGAGGATTGCTGTGTAGCCGAAGCTGTCAAGATGGCCCTGCCGCAGATAGAGGCATTGGTAGAGGCCATAGAGACGAGGATGAGACGAGGAGGAAGACTGTTTTATGTAGGCGCAGGCACGAGCGGCCGTCTGGGTGTGCTCGACGCCAGTGAACTGCCTCCTACATTTGGGGTGCCCGATACGTGGGTCATTGGCATCATTGCAGGGGGTGATAAGGCTTTGCGCCATGCGGTAGAGCGGGCTGAGGACGATGCTGAACAGGGTTGGAAGGACCTGCAGGCGTATCATCCCTCGTCAGACGACACCATACTGGGCATCGCTGCATCGGGAACGACACCTTATGTCATCGGAGCTGTCCGGCAGGCTCGTCAGAACGGGTTGCTGACAGGCTGTATCACCAGCAATCCCCATTCGCCATTAGCCCAAGCGGCTGAGTTCGCCATCGAAATCATCGTTGGTCCTGAGTTCCTGACTGGTTCAAGCAGGATGAAGAGTGGAACTGCACAGAAGATGGTGCTCAACATGATTTCCACTTCTCTGATGATTCGCATGGGACGCGTTCTGGGTAACCGTATGGTGAACATGCAACTGACAAATGACAAGCTGGTGGATCGTGGTACACGCATGCTTCAGGAGTCTCTGGGGCTCAGTTACGACGAAGCCCGACGGCGTCTCATGGAGGTAGGCAGCGTCAATGATTGTCTAATGATGAGACGGACGATCAGAAAGGCCACAGAAGATGATCTGCCTCGCATCATGGAGCTGATAGAGTGCGGTCGTCAGAAGATGCGGGCTGTGGGGAATATGGACCAGTGGACAGACGGGAATCCTCGGCAGGAGGTCATCCAACATGATATAGAATTGGGCAACAGCTATCTTGTGGAGGAGGACGGAGGGGCTGTGGCGACGTTTGCCTTCATAAAGGGCCCTGACGTGACCTACAATCGGATTTATGAGGGGCAGTGGTTAGATGAGCCAAAGGGCGGCATGCAAAGCGGTAGAGAGAGCGAATATTGGGTCGTTCATCGGATGGCCAGCGTGCCCGAAGTGAAAGGCATATTCAAGACAGTCCTTGACTACTGTTTCACTCGTACCACAAACATTCGAATCGACACACATCGGCAGAACATCATCATGCGCAGCGCCCTCGAGAAATACGGTTTCAGTTATTGTGGTATTATCTGCTTGCTGGATGGAGCCGAGCGACTGGCTTATCAGCGATGTATAGAAAAAACCCAAGCACCTGTCCCTGCGACTAAGGACAAAGACTGAAATATAGGATAAAAGTAAGTACGCGGGCGAAATCATCCAAAAATGTTTGGTATTTCGCCCGCATTTTTGTATCTTTGCATCAAATTTCAATTGCAAAGTTTGAAATACAGATTGCAAAGTCTAGGATATGAGTTGCAAAGTTTGAAACGTAGATTGCGAAGTTTAAAAAATAAGAAATTATTAGTAGTATGGCAAATTACGTCATTAAGGAAATGCCCGCAGGTATGGGTAACGGCAAAAAAGGGAGGGTCTTCCCCAAGATGCAAGTCTACACGGAGTTCAACTACGACAAAGTTGTGGAACTTGTCCACACCAACTCGCCTGCCTTTAGCCAGGCGACCATTCGAGGCGTGCTGGATACGTTGGCTGTTGTCATGAAGTCTTATCTCCCCATGGGACACACGATGAAAATCGACAATCTGGGCGTGTTCTCGCTCTCGCTACAATTTGCTGACAATGAGGCAGAAACGGGTAGCCAACAAGAGTCCCAAGAGGCTGATGCCAAGAAAAAATACCATCACGTCAAAGTGAAGGGGGTGAATTTCAAGGTGGACAAGAAGTTGGTGGACGAGATCAACAAAGAGAATACTTTCGAGCGCACGACCGTCAAGTCCGCTTCCCCCTCGCCCTACACCCTCGAGGAGCGTCTGCAACGTGCCCTGCAACATATCGGCAAGCACGGCTTCATCACCCTGCAAGAATACGCCAACCTCAACCGCCTCAGCTACAGCACAGCCTCCCGCGAACTCGCCAAACTCGTCCTTGACCCCCATTCAGGCATTAAATCCAAAGGCGCCGGTTCCCACAAGGTCTGGGTCAGCAATCAATGAATAACTATTTATAAAATACAACTATGGCAAAGAAACTCTTCGCGAATAGAATTACGGCTGGAGACATAAAAAAACGTCATCCACGCTATCTGACTTGTGAGACAGACAAACAATATGCAGACCTGGCTAACGACATTCATGACCTGCTTTATGATGAACTTGACTTCATGGATGATCAGCAGATTAAACATGCCAGCATCAGCCTGGCAAACTACTTTGAGGATCTCCATTCAAAGACACACCTCTTTGAGACGTTCGCAAAACTCTACAAAGAGATGTTCGGACGATACATGCCATTCTATTCTTCAGAGGATGCCGACTCACCGCAGGCGCGGCTTGATGCCATGAAGTTCATGCTGTGGCACTCAATCGCAGCAGAGCGCGACGGCATGATGCTCAATCCGACGAACCAAGGCTTGGCCAATATGGCAGAGAGACTGCTTAAACTATGGGATGAAAAGAAAGACGGAATTCAACCCAATGAAGAATTGGCAGATTATCTCTATTCGGAGGAGACACAGGAAAGTGCCAACGAAGTAAAGATGGTGCTTATCTGGCTCGGCCTAAACAGTTTCCTCGGACACTGGTATGGCAATCCTGATCCAAAAAATGACGAAGCCGGTCTTGGAAAACTATTCGGACAAACCAATAAGGAGACGCTGGAATATGCCAATGAATGCCACATCGTTTTTAGAATTCAGACCTGGCCGCTATCGCTTACGCCTCAGCACATCTATGCCGAAATGATACGCATCGAAATGGACAACCCCAACGATGAAATCGCCAAATCCATCGAACAGATTGAAAACAAGCCCTACGAGATGTTTCAGATTGTAGGCAACGACTTGATGGGACTGACGCTGAAAGACTTTCAGGGAAAGACATTCTGGGTGGATTATAGCGACTTCGTTGGTGATGCCCGTAAAATGACAACAAAACACACTCACATTCTGGCCTCTTTTATCAAATTAAATACCAAATGGGAATTGAACGGTCCGAGCCTCTGGCTGAATCCCAGCCAGAAGATTTATCAAATGTATCTCGATGACTTACGAAATCACCACAGTTGGATGCACGATTACGTGGGTCAATTCGATGAGTTCATCAACAAGCATCACAACGAAAGGCTCTGTTTCTTCCGTAATGGAAAGGAATATGTCAAGTGGTGGAAAGACGAGCTTGGCATGCAGGATTCTGATCTTTTCGACGAGGTAAAGAAGAGCAAGGATGCTATGGCCTGCTTCTTCGAGTATAATGGACAGACTACTTGCTGTATGGATGCCGAGTGCATCAAGCATCCTGACAACCCTTGCTACGACAAGTCGTTTGCCGAAGAAAATTCCCTCACATTTATTGGAAATACTACCAGCTGCAGTCCTGACATGCTACTTTATATGTTTGAACACAAGCTGTTGCCTGATGCGATGTTCAACGACATCAGAGGACGCAAACACGGACGTCAACTGATGCAGGAAAACCTCGAGTTTGTAGCTCGATGCATGCGTCGCGACATCAAGAGCAGCCAAGTGTTCCATAAACGTACAGGTACTGTTCTGGATAACAACGATGCAAACGTCCCAATAGAGCGCTATAACTCCAAGCTTTCGTACGATGCTTTCGTAGATGCAATCAATGAAGAAGACATCGTTCTAAGCAAAGCACGCAAGGAATGGCAGGTGGTCAGAGTAGACAATACCAAGACCATCATCCGCGATGTTGACAAAGGGATAAACTACGAGATGCGCACGCGTGATCTCTATGAAGCTCATCTCGCTTTGGAAAAAGAAGATATCCAGATATCTGGTGTCACCCCCTTCGTTGGCAAGGAGAATGCCTCAGCAGCCTCTGCCTTGCTCTATAACATCGTAGGAAAAGGACAAGCATTCAATAATCTGCGCAAGAATGTCAACAAAATGCTCAAATATCTAAAAATGAAATAATAATATGTGGAACATCCAACTGACCAAAGCTGACAAACGCAAATGTCGTGAACTAATTCACATCGGACTCGAACGAGAGTGTGAACAATTCGTCAAGGAAATGCAGGAGCTAGCCAATAAGCCTATCCCTTTGGCAGAACTCAATGAACCCTATCGCGAAGAAAACGGCTTCTCCATAGAAGGCCCTTGGCACAAACGCTACATTGCCCTGTACAAGAAAACACGAGAATATGACAAACATGTAGCTGACCGTTACGATGGAATGTCTGGTGGCCATTATATCGGAGGCGTTCTCGGCCTTTATCTCGACGGCATTATCACAGACGAGGAAATCGCCCCGCTCAGCGACCAGCCCCGCGAGTTCCTGAAGGAACATAAACAGAGATTCCAATAATCCTTCGCACCTCACAAAGTGTCAGACACTTTGTGAGGTTTAGAGAAAAACCAATAATTCCATCATTATTCCGAAAAACGTTTGTACCTTTGTAGCCAGTTTTTAACTATTCAACGTGTATGATAATGGAACAGAGTATTCTTTTCAGGGTTTTCGGAATCATTGCCAGTGTTGGAATGATATTGGGCTATCTGCCTCAGGCTATACAGACTATCCGGACGCGTAAGACAGATGATATCGCACTTCCCACATTCCTAATGATGGCTGTTGGCGGTTTCTCTTTCATGATGCAAGGACTTCTGCACAAGCCTGGCATATTATGGTCTTTGTTCTTGACCAACCTTATTACGACAACATGCAGTTGTATCGTCTTTGGTATCAAGATCAAAAACGACTATTCTACAAAAAAGAAGCGGTAGTCGTGGGGACTATGGTAAAAAAATGAAGTTGAGCTTACTCAAGAAAGAACAGACTGACACCAATGACGGAAATGAAAGCACCAAAAACGGCCTTCCACGTGATTTTCTCATGGAAGAGCCAGTAAGACGGCAGGAGAATAATGATTGGTGTCATCGCCATCAGCGTAGAAGCGATGCCTGCTGCTGTGTATTGTACTGCCATCAGTGAAAAGCCGACTCCCACGAAGGGACCGAAGATCGTAGTAGCCGTTGCCACAGAAAGTCCCTTTTTATCTTGCATCACCTCACACAAATGTCCCATTTCGTCGCGATAATATAATAAGATGGAGAAGCCGATAATGCCAGCTACACAACGGTAGAAGTTGGCACTAAAGGGTACCAGCCATTCTGGCACACCCTGATCTGCCAGAGCCGCCAAATCGTAATGATCCATACCAATCTTACTCAACACCAGGCCCACACCCTGACAAACGGCTGCGCCAATAGCGAATAGCACGCCATTCAGAGGCAATTTCAGCGACACCTTATGATGCTCGCCTCGTCCGAGCACGGAGATGCCGATACCCAAAAGCGTCACCAGCATCGCCACGATACTCATAGCCTTCATCTGCTGCCCCAGCGTCACCCACGCCATCAGCGCTGCCGACAAAGGGGCCAGCGTCATGAATAGCTGACCATAGCGCGAACCTATAATGATATAGCACTGAAACAGACAGAAGTCGCCTATCACGTAACCCACAAGTCCTGACAACATCATCCATCCACAGGCTTCTCCAGATACGCCAATGGGCAGGGGATTCCCCATTACCACAGCAAAAAGCACCAGCGAGAACACCAACGCCAGCGCCATTCTCAGAACATTCAGCGTGAGATTACCCAACCGCTTGCTGCCAAACTCGCTCAACAGCGCCGTTGCCGTCCACGAGAAAGCCACTCCTATCGATATCAGCTCACCTAAATATGCCATCATTCGTTTAGTTTGTGGGCGCAAAGGTACAAATAAAAAATAAAACAAACCGCTATATCTACAGAAAAGTTTGTATCTTTGCAGCGTCAATCAAATAAAACATAAGTATATGAAAGAGAATCGTATTATTGCATCGGCCCTCATTGCTGTGGGCATCCTGTGTATGGGTTGGTTCATCAAGGCTGGCATCGACAACTTTGCCAACAAAGACCGCAAGGTAACAGTAAAAGGCCTGGCAGAGCGTGAGGTTCCTGCTGATAAAGTGACGTGGAGTATCGGCACGAAGGAAACAGGCAACGAACTGCCCTTGCTTTACGAGAGAGTCAACATTCAAACGGACAAGATCAAGAAGTTCCTGCAACAGAATGGTATCGAAGAGAAAGAAATCACGGTGAATCCGCCTTCAATCAGCGACTTGGAGGCTCGTGAATGGGGCGACAACCAGAAGAACTTCCGCTATATCGTCACCACAACGATTACCGTAGCAACGAATAAGGTTACAGAGGTGAACAAAGCCATCTTCAAGCAGGCAGAACTGCTGAAGCAGGGTGTTGCCATTGAGAACAGCTACCCTCAATACGAGTATGCCTCGTTCCAGCAGATGAAGCCTGAGATGATGGCCGAAGCTATCAAGAACGCGCAGAAGACGGCAGAGCAGTTTGCAGAGGCCAGCAAGTCGGATTTAGGCCCTATACAGACTGCTGGGCAGGGGCAGTTCGAAATCGAAGACCGCGACCAGAACACCCCCTACATCAAAAAACTCCGCGTCGTGACCACCATCACCTACTCACTGAAAGACTGAGCCACCATACTTGAAAAGGGAAGAAAGTGCCGTCCTAAAATATAGTAAGGTACGTGTAAAAGTTAAATCCGCGACAATGATTATTAAATCGCCGACATGGTTTGATAAATCCACGTCGGCGTTTAATAAATCCGCGACAACGTTATATCTTTTTTAAAAGGGTAATCTCACAAGACTCTTGTCCCCACGTGATGCTCCGTCCCCGCGTGAGCTTGAGAGATTAACTGCCGTTTAAACCAACTGTAACTACCGTTTAAGCTAATTGTTACTGCCGACTAAACCAATTATTACTGCAGTCTAAACTTGTTGCCGACTCCAGTCAACTTATTTGCTGACTCTAGTCAACCAATCAGTCGACTTAAGTCAACCAATCTGTTGACTCCGTGTCAGCAGGCGATATAAAGATTAATCATCAAGGGGCGCAGAAGTGCCTGACACCCACTGCCCCCTCCCATGGGCCTTCAGTTGAAGTATGCAAAAATGTGATCAGCAGTCGGTTCCACTGATCACGTTTTAGTTCTAGGGCAATTGTACCCCCTCATCACATATTTATCAACCTTTGTATTCGTGTTCGAAACCACAATTACCACAACAATAATACACCTTCTTTTTACCAAGTGCACCACCAAGCAATCCAACAGGACCAAGTAAAATACCTCCTACTGCAGCTTTTCCTAGGCTAAAGCCTTTGTTTGCCTTGTCTACTTGTTTCCACTTTAATCTTTCACCACACATAGGGCATTTGTCTGGAGCTTTCATAATTTTTGCGTTTTAAGTTGTAAATTACAAAAAATAGGCGGAACCATTCGATACTTATCTAATCTCTGGTACCGCCAAGTAACCATTAACGGAAACAAGCACGAATAGTCCACGCCCTATGAGCGCGAACTTTCATCTGCTTGTTCTTTCCGTTATCGAAGTTTGGCGGTTTCGAGATTAAAGAACAAGAGCAAAAGCTCAATATCTATGTCAAAGTACGAACAGAAACGCTAATCTGTAAGTAAATAATTAATTGTTAATTAACTCTTTGTGACCCTGTGAGGCTGAGCCTCATCAGAAAGGTCGGTAGCGTTCATTCGTCTGTTTCTATGTCATCGGCAATCATTTTTAAAGGGTTCAACTTCATGTTAGCTGTTACTTCTGCCTGCAAATATACGAAATAATTCCGAATAAACGAACAAATATGCGGAATTTGTTGTATCTTTGCAGCGTAAAACTTGTAAATCTATGAATAGAAAAACATTTGAAAGCCAAAAGGCATTTGCTGGAGAGAAGAAGCCCTCGATGCAACGGCGCTGTGTAGACAATGATTATACAGCACGGCGGATGTATATGATTACGATGGTGACAGAGGAGAGGAAGGCACTCTTCGGCAAGGTTGTGGGGCGCAGCGAGGCCGTAGAGCCGTCGGCAGATGCGCCGCATATTGATCTGTCGCCATTGGGAGAAGCTGTGGCAAAGATTTGGCAGACGATGGGCGAGCATCATCCAGAAGTGAAAGTGGTAGCACTACAGATGATGCCGGATCATCTGCATGCGATTCTCTTTGTGAGGGAAAAGATGGAGAAGCCATTAGGGAAGGTATTGCTGGGAGTTAAGCAAGCTTGTAATCAGGCGTTTCGAGAGGTGATGCCAGAGGAAGTCATTGCTGTGGCACAGCAACATGCAGAACGGGAAAGGGGAAACGGGCTGTTATTTGCGAAGGGATTTAATGACCAGATATTGTTGAGGGATGGACAGCTGGAGCGATGGAGAAATTATCTAAAGGATAACCCTCGAAGACTACTGATGAAAAGAGAGAATCCTGATTTATTTCGGGTGCAGAGGGGGCTTGAGTATGCTGGGCTAAGTTTTTCGGCTATTGGGAACCGCTTTTTATTGGAACGCCCAATTAAGCTACAAGTGCAATGCTCAAGAAGCATAACGGAAGCCGAACTAAAGGACGAACTAACAGCTTGTCTGAAAGCTGCCCGTCTAGGGGCTGTGCTTGTATCGCCAGCTATTTCCCAAGGCGAGAAGGTTATTATGAGGGCAGCTTTCGAGGAGGGGCTGCCGTTGATCTATCTGCAAGAGAATGGCTTTACTGATTTAGCGAAGCCTGGAGGAAAGCGCATGGAAGCCTGCGGGGCAGTGCTTGGAGCTGAACGAAATGGCGAGAATGATTTGCGAGGGGAGGTAAAGCGTTAAGTTTGTTGCTGTGGCACAGCAACATGCAGAACAAAAAGAGCGCCGCAGGGGAGATCTGCGACGCTCTATAATATAGATAAGGTGAATCCTTAATCAGCCAGTTTGGCCTTGATCATCTCGCGGTTGAGGCGGGCGATGTTGGCGATGGTCTCGTTCTTCGGACAGACAGCCTCACAGGCGCGAGTGTTGGTGCAGTTACCAAAGCCGAGCTCGTCCATCTTGGCAATCATGTTCTTCACACGACGGGCAGCCTCTACGCGGCCCTGAGGAAGCAGGGCGAGCTGAGATACCTTAGATGATACGAACAGCATGGCAGAACCGTTCTTACAAGCGGCTACGCAAGCGCCACAGCCGATGCAAGATGCGCAGTCCATTGCCTCGTCGGCATCCTCCTTAGGAATAAGGATAGCGTTGGCATCCTGAGCCTGGCCTGTGCGGATCGTGGTGTAACCACCTGCCTGGATAATCTTATCGAAGGCATTGCGGTCTACCATACAATCCTTGATTACGGGGAAGGCTGCTGAGCGCCAAGGCTCGACGGTGATCACGTCACCATCGTTGAAGCGACGCATATAGAGCTGACAGGTTGTTGCTCCACGCTCTGTCTTTCCGTGAGGCGTACCGTTGATGTAGAGTGAACACATACCGCAGATACCCTCGCGGCAGTCGTGGTCGAACACGAAGGGCTCCTTGCCTTCGTTGATGAGCTCCTCGTTCAGGATATCAAGCATCTCGAGGAACGAGGTGTCGTCGGGAATATCGTGCATCTCGTGGGTGTCGAAATGTCCCTGGTCCTTGGGGCCATTCTGGCGCCAGAACTTTATTGTAAATGAAATATTCTTAGCCATAATTAATTCTTGTAATTACGTGTTTGTACCTTAATTGCCTCGTACTCCAGCGGCTCCTTGATGAGCTCAGGCTCGTTGCCCTTGCCCTGATACTCCCAGCAGCCTACATAGAAGTAGTTTTCGTCATCGCGCTTAGCCTCACCTTCCTCGGTCTGATACTCCTCGCGGAAGTGACCACCGCAGGACTCATTACGAGAGAGGGCATCGAAGGCAACCAGCTGACCCATCGTGAAGAAGTCACGGAGGTGGATAGCCTTGTCGAGCTCAATGTTCAGGCCTTCCTTCGTGCCAGGAACGAAGAGGTTCTCGTCGAACTCCTTCTCCAGTTCGTGCATCTTCTTCAGACCGGTCTTAAGACCCTCAGCAGTGCGGCCCATACCAACATACTCCCACATAATGTGGCCAAGCTCCTTGTGGATAGAGTCAACAGAACGCTTACCCTGAATCTTCAGCAGGCGGTCCATCTCAGCATCGACGGCCTTCTCTGCAGCCTCGAACTCAGGCAGATTGGTAGAAACCTTCGGCCATACAGCCTGGTCGGCCAGATAGTTCTGGATGGTGTAAGGCAGTACGAAGTAACCGTCGGCCAGACCCTGCATCAGAGCAGAAGCACCCAGACGGTTAGCACCGTGGTCAGAGAAGTTGCACTCACCGATAGCGAACAGGCCAGGAATAGAGGTCTGCAGCTCGTAGTCAACCCAGATACCACCCATTGTGTAGTGGATAGCGGGATAGATCATCATCGGCTTGTAGTACTTCACGCCATTGATCTCGTTGGCTACGTCGCCAGGGAATACGTCAGTTATCTCCTCGTACATCTCGAAGAGGTTGCCATAACGCTGCATGATCACATCGATACCCAGACGGTTGATCGACTCAGAGAAGTCGAGGAATACGGCCAGACCTGTGTTATTCACACCGAAGCCCTTGTCGCAACGCTCCTTAGCGGCACGTGAAGCAACGTCACGTGGAACGAGGTTACCGAAGGCAGGATAACGGCGCTCCAGATAGTAGTCGCGATCCTCCTCAGGAATCTCCCAACCCTGCTTGGTACCAGCCTGCAGAGCCTTAGCATCCTCTATCTTCTTAGGAACCCAGATACGACCATCGTTACGCAGCGACTCAGACATCAGCGTCAGCTTAGACTGCTTGTCACCATGAACGGGGATACAGGTGGGGTGAATCTGAACGTAAGAAGGATTTGCAAAGTATGCACCCTTACGATAGCACTGAACAGCAGCAGTACAGTTACATCCCATAGCGTTGGTAGAGAGGAAGTAGGTATTACCATATCCACCAGTAGCAATCACAACGGCGTTAGCGCTGAAGCGAACCAGCTTACCTGTGCAGAGATCCTTGGCGATGATACCACGGGCGCGGCCGTCAACGATCACCACGTCTTCCATCTCATAACGGGTATAGAGCTTCACCTTACCAGCGTTTACCTGACAGCTCAAAGAGCTATACGCACCCAGCAGCAGCTGCTGACCCGTCTGACCCTTAGCATAGAATGTACGGCTTACCTGAGCACCACCGAATGAACGGTTGGCCAGCATACCACCATACTCACGAGCGAAGGGAACACCCTGTGCCACACACTGGTCGATAATATTGTTGGACACCTCAGCCAGACGATAGACGTTGGCCTCACGGGCACGATAGTCACCACCCTTCACGGTATCGTAGAACAGACGATAGACAGAGTCACCATCGTTCTGATAGCACTTGGCGGCGTTGATACCACCCTGAGCGGCGATAGAGTGAGCGCGACGGGGAGAATCCTGAATACACAGGTTGATCACATTGAAGCCCATCTCACCGAGTGAAGCTGCTGCAGAAGCACCAGCCAGACCAGTACCAACCACGATCACATCGAGCTTCAGCTTGTTCTTCGGATTAACGAGACGCTGATGAGCCTTATATTCCTTCCATTTCTCAGGTACTGGACCTGCGGGAATCTTAGAATCAATTACTTTTGCCATAATCTTCAAGAATTTAAATGTTGATAATTAATAGCCGCAGCAAAGGCTAGGTGCGCAACCGAACGTGAAAGCCAGCACTACTACGAGGAAGCAGAGCATGAGCAGGGTCACGTAGATGAAGCCGATGACCTTCCAACGGCAGAACCAAGTCTTACCGCTCAAACCGAGGGTCTGCATAGCTGACCAGAAACCATGAGTGAGATGGAACCAGATAGCAACGAGCCAGATAACGTAAAGCACGCTGAACACAGGATTCGAGAATGTTGCCTTGATCCAACCGAAACCGTCAGCGGGATCAATGGCCGGCATTGCGCCTACGAGCTCTGCGAACATCATGTTGTACCAGAAGTTCCAGAGGTGGAGCAGCAGGCCGATAACAATGATAAGACCGAGAACGAGCATGTTCTTCGATGCCCACTCTACTTTACCTGCGTTAACGGTTGTAGCAACCTCATAACGGTTGTTGCCACGAGCCGTGCGGTTCTGCGCAGTCAGAATGAACGCGTAGACGATGTGAATCACTGCCAAGGCAGCCAAACCAAGTGTTGCGACAACAGCATACCAGTTGGCACCCAGGAATTCGCAAATCATGTTGTAACCATCCTCCGAGAAAAGCGCTACCACGTTCATGCAACCATGAAAGGTCAGGAACAAGATGAGCGCAACACCTGTTACGGACATTACAACTTTTCTACCAATTGATGAATTGATTAACCACATAAGTTGTTGAAATTAAGTTATTTAAATTAAAAGAATGTAGTACAAATTAATTACATGAATATTCACTATTTCCATCATCAAACCAACTGTTAATTACCCCGTTTTAGGTAGTTTAGTAGTGGTTTTGTCCGCAAAGATACTATAAAATAATGAAAAATCAAAGTTTTTTGGCACAAAAATTCACTTATTTCTCAAAATTTATTGTTACTTTTGCGGAAAAATACATAAACGATGATGAAATTCGACTACGACGTGCTTATTATTGGGGGTGGACATGCGGGCTGTGAAGCTGCCTGTGCTAGTGCCAATATGGGTGCCAAGACCTGTCTCGTCACAATGGACATGAACAAGATTGCCCAGATGTCGTGCAACCCAGCCATCGGTGGCATCGCCAAGGGGCAGATTGTGCGTGAGATTGATGCGCTCGGAGGACAGATGGGTCTGGTGACGGATGCCACCTCAATACAGTTCCGCATGCTGAATGTAGGCAAGGGTCCTGCCGTCTGGAGTCCGAGGGCACAGTGCGACAGAGGGAAGTTTATCTGGGAGTGGCGGAGAAGACTTGATGAAACGGAGCATTTAGATATCTGGCAAGATCAGGCCGATGAACTCATCGTGGAGGAGGTTGCTGTGGCACAGCAACAAACGAAACGGGCCATCGGCATTCGTACCATCTGGGGCGCAGAACTCTATGCCAAATGCGTTATCGTAACTGCAGGTACATTTCTCAACGGACTGATGCATATCGGAAGAAAAATGGTGGCTGGCGGTCGAATAGCAGAACCGGCTGTACCCCATTTCACCGAAAGCATTACAAGACACGGTATCGTATCGGCACGCATGAAGACGGGAACACCTGTCCGTATCGATAAGCGGTCTGTCTATTTCGAGGACTTGGAAATCCAACCGGGAGAAAACCGCCCTTACCAATTCAGCTATTTGAATAAGGATGGGGCTCTGAAACAATTGCCTTGCTGGACAGTCAATACAAACGAAGAAGTACACGAGATTCTCAAAAGCGGTTTGGCAGACTCTCCATTATACAATGGCCAGATACAGTCGATTGGCCCCCGCTATTGTCCATCGATAGAGACAAAACTCGTCACTTTCCCAGACCGCGACAAACACCCATTGTTCCTTGAGCCTGAAGGAGAAGATACAAACGAGATGTATCTGAATGGCTTCTCATCCTCCTTGCCGATGGACGTTCAGATCAGGGCATTGAAAAAGATGCCGGCATTCAGAGATGTCAAGGTGTATCGTCCTGGTTATGCGATTGAATACGATTTCTTCGATCCCACACAGCTCTATCACTCGTTGGAATCGAAGATAATTGAAAACCTCTTTATGGCTGGTCAGGTGAATGGAACGACGGGATATGAAGAAGCTGGTGGCCAAGGAACCATAGCAGGAATCAATGCTGCCCTCAAAGCGGGAACCGATCAAGCCGGCTATACACCCTTCATCCTTCACCGCGACGAGGCATATATTGGCGTTCTCATCGATGATTTGGTCACGAAAGGCGTGGATGAACCGTATCGTATGTTTACATCGCGGGCTGAATACCGGATCTTACTGAGGCAGGATGATGCCGATGCACGTCTGACAGAAAAGGCCTATCAATTAGGCTTGGCAAAACGAGACCGATATGATTGGTGGATGGAGAAAAAGCAGGCCATCGAAGAAATCGAATCTTTCTGTCAGAACTATCCGATTAAACCGCGCCTGATTAACTCTGCGCTGGAAGCCCTGGGAACGACCCCACTCCAGTTCGGATGCAAGCTCATCGATCTTGTGAACCGTCCGCAGCTGAATCTATCCAATCTTTCAGAGATGATTCCTTCGTTAAAGGAAATTATCAACCGCCCATCTAATCGTCAAGAGGAAATAGCAGAGGCCACAGAGATCCGTATGAAATATAAAGGATACATCGAGAGAGAGAGAATCGTAGCCGAAAAGATGCACCGTTTGGAAAATATTAAGATCAAGGGGCACTTCAACTACGAAGAGCTGCAGGGCCTCTCAACCGAGTGCCGACAAAAGCTCATGAAGATCCAACCAGAGACTTTGGCACAGGCAAGCCGCATCCCAGGTGTGTCCCCAAGCGACATTAACGTGATGCTTGTCCTGATGGGCCGATAATGTTCCACGTGAAACAAATTGAATGTCTAACAATTATAACTCATTGATTATGAATAACAAAGTATTGATTGACAATCTGCGTTCCATACCAGATTTCCCTAAGAAAGGTATCAACTTCCGTGACGTAACGACACTCTACAAGAATGCCGAATGCGTACAGATTATGCTCGACGAACTCGAGGCCATTTACAAAGACAAGGGCATTACCAAAATCGTAGGCATCGAGAGTCGTGGCTTTATCATGGCATCAGCCTTAGCTGGAAGATTAGGGTGCGGCATTGTGTTGGCCCGTAAGCCAGGCAAACTGCCTTCAACGGTCATCAAGGAGTCGTTCTCAAAAGAATATGGTGTGGATACCATCGAGATGCATCTGGACTCTATCGATGAAAACGACGTGGTACTGATTCATGACGATTTGCTCGCAACGGGTGGTACGGCAAAGGCAGCCTACAAACTAGTACAGCACTTCAACCCGAAAAAGGTCTACATGAACTTCATCATCGAGATTAAGGATGAAGGTTTACACGGACGTGACCTCTTTGAGGGCATCGACCTCACCACGCTCCTTGTTCTTTAAACGTAAAACAAGCGACCTCTACCCCACCCGAGTCAGGAAGCAACAGACTGGCGGGCTCTACTCGGGTACGGGGCAAGGGGCTATCAAGGATGTTCCACGTGAAACAAAGGAGAGGAAAAAGGCTTTAAATAAAAGGGATTCGGAAGATGACAAAGGAAGAGAATGAGAAGCGGTTACTGCATCTGAAAGCAATCGTAAGCAGACTGCCAGACAAGCCTGGCAGCTACCAGTTCTATGATGAGAAACATACAATTATCTACGTGGGGAAAGCGAAGAATCTGAAGGCAAGAGTCTCCACTTATTTCCATACAGAGGTAGACCGTTTCAAGACCAAGGTTCTCGTCAGTAAAATCTTCGACATCAGCTATACGGTAGTGAATACCGAAGAAGACGCGCTGCTTCTTGAGAATTCCCTCATCAAAAAGTATAATCCCCGTTACAACGTACTGTTAAAGGACGGCAAGACCTACCCTTCTATCTGCGTCACCAACGAGTACTTCCCACGTATCTTCAAGACGCGGACCATCAACAAGAAATGGGGTACCTATTATGGTCCATACGCACATGTCGGGGCCATGTATAAGATCCTGGACATCATCAAGGAACTCTACCACCCTCGCACCTGCAGACAACCCATCACCAAAGAAGGAGTTGAATCCGGCAAATACAAGGTTTGCCTGGACTACCATATCAAAAAATGCCTGGGACCCTGCATGGCCAAGCAAACGTTCGAAGACTACCAGCGGAACATTGCACAGGCCAGGGAAATACTGAAAGGAAACACGCGCGAAGTGTTGAGAGACCTCAAAAACGAGATGCTCAGCCTGAGTGAAGAACTCCGCTTCGAAGAGGCAGAGGAGGTTAAGCAAAAGTACTTGGCACTTAACTCCTTTGTCAGCGACAGCGAGGTGGTAAGCCATACCATCAACAATGTGGACGTCTTCTCGATTACAAGCGACGATAAGATGGCATTCATCAACTACCTCCACATCTCGAACGGCAGCATCAACCAGAGTTTTACCATCGAATATAAGAAGAAACTGAACGAGACGGACGAAGAACTCCTACAGCTGGGAATCATAGAGCTGCGAGAGCGTTTCAAGAGCGATGCCAAGGAAATCATCGTACCTCAGGAAGTGGATATCGAGCTTGAAAAGGTAACCTTTACCATCCCTCAAAGAGGCGATAAAAAGACATTGCTCGACCTCTCTATCATGAACGGCAAGCAGTATAAATTCGACCGGATGAAACAGACGGAGAAGCTGAATCCGGAACAGAAGCAGACACGGCTGATGAAGGAACTCCAAGAGAAGCTTCATTTGCCAAAGCTGCCCTACCAGATTGAATGTTTTGACAACTCTAACATCTCCGGAACAGATGCCGTGGCCGCCTGCATTGTCTTCAAGAAAATGAAGCCTTCGAAGAGCGACTATAAACGCTATAACATCAAGACTGTTGTTGGCCCTGACGACTATGCTTCGATGAAGGAAGTAGTACACCGTCGCTATACCCGCCTGTTAGAGGAAGAACAACCCCTACCCGACCTCATTATTGCGGATGGAGGAAAGGGGCAGATGGAAGTCATTCGGGAGGTCATACAAGACGAACTCGACCTTGATATCCCCATTGCAGGACTGGCAAAAGACGACCGCCACCGCACCAATGAACTACTCTATGGATTCCCGTCGATGAAGGTGGCGCTGAAGGTAGATTCTGAACTTTTCCGCGTGCTCACACAGATTCAGGACGAGGTGCATCGCTTCGCCATCAAATTCCATCGAGAGAAGCGTTCTAAGCGCGCTTTACACTCTGAGCTGGACAATATCAAGGGCATCGGCCCCAAAACGCGTGACGGGCTTCTAAATGGCCTTAAATCGGTTCGTAAGATTCGTGAGGCAGATCTCGAAACACTCAGCAACCTCATCGGCCCCTCAAAAGCCCAAATCGTTTACAACTACTTTCATTAGAAATGTTACAGCGTTGACTTCGTCTAGGCTGCTGGCGCTCGGCAAAGCTCAAACAAGTTTTGGCTCTGCTCTCGCAGTTACAGCGTTACAGTGTTACAGTTCCAAAATAGATTCATTGACTATCAAAAATAAACTCTATATTTATATATAAATATAGAAGTAAAATTTGGGTATAGGAAAAGCCTTTGGAGAACTGTAACACTGTAACAAGTGAAACAGGAAAGATGAAATATTCTTACAAACTCCGAATTGAATTAGAGGGCAAAAACATTGTTTCTAGAGGGAAAAATGGCAGGAATTAATAATAACAAATTTTTGATTTAATAGTAGCAATTGCAGGCTTTAATGGCGGTTTTTGGCAGCAAAAAGGGGTCATTTGAAAAAACATGTCAGAAAATTATTTGGTACTTTCAAAATAATATCGTATCTTTGCCGAAAATTGAGTAAAATGAGAGCAGTTATCCAACGTGTCAGCCACGCCTGCGTCACCATAGATGGGACAGTAAAAAGCAAGATTCAGCAGGGTTTTCTCATCCTGCTGGGCATCTGCGATGAAGATTCCTTAGAGGATGTTGAGTGGCTGGTGAAGAAGATTGCAAACTTGCGAGTGTTTGGCGATGAGAACGATGTGATGAACCGCTCAATCCTCGATGTCGAAGGCGAGGCATTAGTCGTAAGCCAATTCACGCTCTATGCCAGCTACAAGAAAGGCAATCGGCCAAGCTGGTTCCGTGCTGGTTCTCACGAGCACTCTATCCCACTCTACGAGGCCTTCTGCGCCCAGCTTTCAGAGGCAATAGGTAAACCCGTTGGGACTGGTGAATTCGGCGCTGACATGAAGGTCGAACTACTGAACGACGGCCCTGTAACAATTTGTATGGACACTAAAAACAAAGAATAACTATGGACAGAAGACAAATTACCAATTACGTGAACTTTGCGGCGCTGATTCTTTACATCATCGGGCGCGTAATGAACATGGGCATCCTCATCTGGATCGGCCTGGGTATCATGACCCTTTCGAGCATCTGGACGATCATTCACTGGAAGGAGAACGACAAGATGTCAAACTATATCTCCGTCGCCTTTTTAGTGCTCGTCGGATTATCTATCTTCGGACTGTAAGGTATGAAAAGATATCTGAGGGAAATAGAGGTTTCGGGCTTGATTCTGACGGCCATCGGCATTGTCTGCGCACTGATTTGGGGCACTGGTTTTGGAGCGTGGGCCTGCGGATTCGGGCTGCTGTTGCTGCTCGTCGTCTTTCTCTACAAAGCCTTCCATTGGAAGGAATATGAGCGCGAAAACAAGCAGTATATCATCATCATACTAATTGCCATCGCGATATTGTTCATTCAAATGCTCAGAGCAAAATGACTATCAAAGAAGCACAAGAAGCAGTGGATCGCTGGATCAAAGAATATGGTGTGCGCTACTTTTCAGAGCTCACCAATATGGCGGTTCTGACTGAAGAAGTAGGAGAACTGGCCCGTGTGATTGCCCGGAAATACGGTGATCAGAGCTTCAAGGAGGGCGAAAAGGATAACCTCGGCGAGGAAATGGCCGATGTACTCTGGGTGCTGCTCTGCCTGGCCAATCAGACGGGTGTTGACCTCACTACCGAACTCGAGAAATCCATCGAAAAGAAGACGGAGAGAGATTCCTTACGACATATTCACAATAAAAAACTATTAGCATAAACAATTATGGCAGAACATCATCATGAGCATCACCACGAGATGCCGAAAAAGAGCCAGATAGAAGAGGCTCTCGGTAAGTATAACCTCGAGATATCTGACGAGGAAGTGAAGGCTGCAGTGAAGAAAATCATTGCAGAAAAAGTACACGAGAACGACACACCGGAAGTGAAGCAGTTCCTGATGGGTAGTGTGGAACTGACTACCCTGAAGACCACCGACTCCGATGAGTCTGTGATGGCCTTTACGGAGCGCGTCAATCAGTTCGAGGAAACCTACCCTAACCTACCCCATGTGGCCACGATCTGCGTCTATCCACGTTTCGCAAAGGTCGTGTCAGAGACACTGGAAGTAGACGGTGTGGAAGTAGCATGCGTATCAGGCTCATTCCCGTCCTCTCAGGCGTTGATTGAGGTAAAGACAGTAGAAACCTCACTGGCTGTGAAAGACGGCGCTACAGAGATCGATATGGTGCTCAGCGTGGGTGCATTCCTGTCGGGCGACTATGATACCGTCTGCGACGAAATCCAGCAGATGAAGGAAGCCTGCGGTGACAAGAAAATGAAGGTGATCCTGGAGACAGGATGCCTGAAGACAGCCTCAAACATCAAGACCGCCTCACTGTTGGCCATGTATTCAGGAGCCGACTACATCAAGACCTCAACGGGTAAAGAGCAGCCGGCAGCAACACCAGAGGCAGCCTACGTGATGTGCCAGGCCATCAAGGAATACTACGATGAAACGGGCATTCAGATTGGTTTCAAACCCGCTGGCGGCCTGAACTCAGTGATGGATGCACTTATCTACTACACCATTGTGAAAGAGGTTCTAGGTGAGAAATGGCTCACTAACCAGTGGTTCCGAATGGGTACTTCGAGACTTGCGAACCTGCTGCTGAGCGAGGTCCTTGGAGAGGAAACGAAATTCTTCTAGAAGCAAAAGCTCGAGCGCTTCAAAAATTAAACCCATCCGGATTTGGATGGGTTAATTTTTATACGTTACGGTGGATGACATATTCAAGATAAGCTTTGAACGACTCTTTAAGCTCAGGTTTCACGCATTCATCGATGAAGCTATCGCATTCTTTGGCAAAATCTTCCATCTTCTTCTCGGCATATTTGATGCCACCATATTGCTTGGCAAACTCGATCAAAACGGCGATTTCATCCTGATTAATCGTGCCTGCCTTCACTTTCTTGGCAAGATTCAAAACAGCATCATTCTTATAATGGTTCAACGAATAGATAACAGGCAAAGTAAGCTTACCTTCAAGCATATCGTTACCTGTTGGCTTACCAATCTCCTTTGAATCGTAATAATCAAAGATATCATCACGAATCTGGAAAATCATACCGATATTATGTCCGAATTTTGCAGACTTTTCTATGACATCTTGAGATGCACCAACGGAGATAGCGCCAAGCTTGCAACATGCCTCGAAAAGCACAGCTGTCTTCTTGTCAATTACCTGATAATAAACATCTTCCGAGATTTTTTGATTCGAGATATTTGAAAGCTGAAGAATCTCACCGGCAGCCAAAGTGCGTCCAAGTTCAGCCAGCTGTTGTACGATTTCGTGATTATCCGATAGAGCCACACGAAGCAAGGCTGTAGAAAGAATATAGTCGCCAACCAATACAGCCACCTTATTATTATAAGAGGCATTGACTGAAGGCTGACCACGACGCTGATCACTCTCATCAACTACATCATCGTGAACCAGACTGGCAGTATGCAGCAACTCCAAACCCAGAGCTGCATTCTGTGTTACACTCGAAACTTCACCATAGTTCTTGGCTGTCAGCATGATCAGCATGGGGCGCATACGTTTTCCTCCACGTTGACGGATGTGGGAAAGAACGCTCTCCAACATACCATCACCCTGGGAAAGACTCTGTATGAACAACTCCACAAAGTCGTTCATTTCCCTTTCAATTGGTCTGCGTATCGTAGATAAATAATCCATTTCTTTCAGAATTTCGTTACAAAAATAGTAAAAAACGTTGGAATTAGAAGAATTTTAAGTAATTTTACACCGAAAATTAAGAAAGTTATGCAGAAATTGTTTCTTTTAGACGCTTATGCACTCATTTATCGTAGTTATTACGCATTCATCAAGAACCCTCGAATCAATTCGAAAGGTCTCAATACAAGTGCCATCATGGGCTTTCTCAATACCCTCAACGAGGTACTCACGAAAGAACAGCCCACACATATAGGTGTAGCCTTCGATCCCCACGGCCCTACCTTCCGCAACGAGGCTTTCCCAGAGTATAAGGCACAACGCGAAGAGACACCCGAGGATATCCGCAAAGCGGTACCTATCATCAAGGACTTGCTCAAGGCCTACCGGATTCCCATCCTGCAAGTGGATGGCTTTGAGGCAGACGACGTCATCGGAACACTGGCCAAAAAGGCTAGTTCCATCGGTGTTGAAACTTATATGCTGACACCAGACAAGGACTACGGACAGTTGGTAACTGACAATGTGAAGATCTTCCGACCTCGTCATGGAGGTGGCTATGAGACGATGGGGCCTAAGGAAGTCTGTGAGAAGTATGGCATTCCTTCAACAGAATCGGTCATCGACCTGCTGGCACTAATGGGTGACTCGGCAGATAACTTCCCTGGGTGTCCGGGTGTTGGTGAGAAGACTGCCGTGAAACTGATCAATGAGTTTGGAAGCATCGAACAATTGATAGCACGTTCGAATGAAATCAAAGGTAAGCTTCGCAAAAAAGTGGAGGAGCACGTCGGCGATATCAAGATGAGTTACTTCCTCGCTACCATCAAGACCGATGTTCCCATCGATCTCGATATGGATGCATTGAAACTTGTGGAGGCAAATGAAGACGAACTTGGTAAATTGCTCATGGAACTGGAGATGAAATCGTTCGCTGACCGAGTTCTTAAAAAAAGCCAAAAACCACAAATTCCCGTTAACGGACAACTGGATCTCTTTGCAGAATTTCCAGCCGATGGAGGGAATTTGAGCGAAAATACGAGTTTTGAGAGCCTTAAAACGGTGAGTCATGACTACAAACTCATTGAAAATGAAGAGGATTTGAAGAAACTTTGTGATTATTTCTTGACAAACGAAATTCTCAGTCTGGATACGGAGACCACTTCAACTTCAGCCATCGATGCAGAATTGGTTGGTTTGAGCTTCGCCGTCAAGGAATTCGAGGCCTTTTATGTGCCCATTCCCGCCAATCGTGAAGAAGCGTTGCGAATTGTTAACATATTTAAAGAGGTCTATGAAAATGAGAAAATCCTCAAAGTCGGACAGAATCTGAAGTATGATCTCGAGGTGCTTCGGAATTATGGCATCGTACTGGCTGGTCCGATGTGGGACACGATGATCGCCCACTACCTCATCCAACCAGAGCTCAGACACAACATAGATTATATGGCAGAAACTCTTCTCAATTATCAAAAGATCCATACAGAAGACCTTATTGGCAAAAAAGGTAAAAACCAACTATCATTTCGTGATCTATCACCTCAAAAAGTATATGAATATGCGTGTGAAGATGCAGATATAGCTCTTCAACTTAAAAATCATCTTGAACCAAAACTAAAAACAAATGAATGTGAAGACTTGTTTTACAAGATAGAAATGCCATTAATGCAAGTACTTGCAGAAATGGAGATAAATGGTGTATGCATAGATATTGAAGCATTAAAAGAAACATCTAAAATTTTCACTGACAGGTTAAATGAAATAAAACAAGAAATATACGAAATCGCTGGTGAAGAATTTAATATATCATCACCAAAACAAGTTGGCGATATACTATTTGGAAAATTGAAAATTATAGATAATCCAAAAAAGACGAAAACATGGCAATATGTAACAAATGAAAAGGAACTAGAAGAAATTAAGGAAAGTCATGCTATTGTAGGAAAGATATTGGAATATAGAAAACTAAATAGTGTTTTGACTGAAAGAACAAAGAAAAAGCCAGCCATACAACAAACACCAGATTTATTCAACCTATTTGAAACCAATGAAGATGTAGTAAATAATGAAAAGCAAGTATCACATCTTGAGGTATCAAAACAAATGAATGAATTAGAAAAGGAAATATTCAAACTTGCTGGTGAAAAATTTAAAATAATGTCACCAAAGCAAGTTGGAAGTATCCTTTTTGATAAAATGAAAATTATAGATAACCCCAAAAAGACTGAAACTTGGCAATATGTAACAAATGAAGAGATACTCCTACAAATGAAAGGTAAACATAAAATTGTAGAGAAAATTCTTAGTTATAGAGAAACGGAAAAATTAATTGGAACTTATGTAGATGCACTCCCCACTCTTGTTAACAAGAGAACTGGTCATATACATACATCATTCAATCAAACCATAACAGCAACGGGTCGATTATCGTCAAGCGAACCAAATCTACAAAACATTCCTGTACGTGGCGAAGATGGAAAAGAAATAAGAAAAGTATTTGTGCCAGAACCTGGATGTATTTTCTTCTCAGCAGATTACAGCCAAATAGAATTAAGGGTCATGGCGCATTTGTCTGGGGATGAGAATATGATAAATGTTTTTAAAGATGGTAAGGATTTACACGCTGCAACAGCAGCAACCATTTACAAAAAAGATATCAATGAAGTAACACGCGATGAACGTTCCAAATCGAAACGTGCTAATTTTGGTATTATATATGGAATAACAGTATTTGGGCTTGCAGAAAGACTTGATATTTCACGTGACGAATCAAAACAACTAATAAATGGTTTCTTTGAGACATTCCCTAAAGTGAAAGACTATATGGACAAAGCTATTGAGGAAGCAAGACAAAAAGAATACGTAGAAACTTTATTTGGTCGACGTAGATATCTTAAAGATATTAATTCACATAACGCAACTGTAAGAGGATTTGCTGAACGCAATGCCATAAACGCCCCTATTCAAGGTACTGCTGCAGATATTATCAAGGTAGCAATGGTTCAAATATTCAAACGCTTCAAAAAGGAAAAAGTACGTTCAAAAATGATCCTCCAAGTGCACGATGAACTCAACTTTAGTGTATATCCAGAAGAAAAAGATATTGTAGAAAAAATTGTTATTGAAGAAATGCAAAGTGCATTAGTAATGAAGGTACCTCTCGTTGCAGATTCTGGATTTGGAAACAACTGGCTTGAAGCACATTAATATATGGCTATGGGTAAAGAAAATTTTGTGGCAATTGATTTGGAAACAGCAACTTCTGACAGAAGTAGTATTTGCCAAATTGGTATTACAGAAGTGGTTGATGATGAGCCACTTGAACCCAAAAGTTGGTTAGTACAACCAGAAGGGAACATATATGATTCTATGAATATCTGGATTCATGGTATTACACCTGAGGATACCAAGAACAGCCCGTCCTTTCCAGAAGTGTGGAAAAATGTTTTACCATACCTACAAAACAAAATTGTTGTCGCCCATAATACATCATTCGATATGTATGCCCTTAGAGATGCATTTAATAAATATGAGATAGAGTACCCAACATTTGATTATTTCTGTTCTTTACGTATTGCAAGATGTATCGTAAAAGGATGCTACAGTTATTCATTAGACGTTGTTGCAAACCATCTTGGGCTTGAATTTGGTGTTCATCATAAGGCTGATAGTGATTCTTTAGGGTGTGCATTGATACTGCTAAAATGCTTAGAGATAGACGGTAGTAAACTCTCTGAATTAGAAGATAAATATAATTTCCATAGAGGATCGTTTGCCCCTAATACATTTATTGCTCATTTGCAAAATAAGAAACACTATGATTTCCGATGGGGATATGACTATAAATCATATATCAAAAATTTAGAAAGCCATCCAGAACTAAATGATGAAGGTAATTACTTTTATGGTAAATCCGTCTGCTTTACAGGAACAACAAAATATGCTAACAGATTAAAAATGCTTCAGATGGTCAAAAACATCGGAGGCATACCTATGGATTCTGTTACTAAAGAAACAGATGTATTAGTTGTAGGCCAACAAGACTACAGAATTGTAGGTGCCGATGGCATGAGTAACAAACAAAAAAAAGCTCTAAAATTATTGGAAAGAGGACAAAATATAGAAATATTAAGTGAGTCTGAATTCTTAGAAAGATTATAAAATTTTTAAACCATACAATTATGAATACTCAACAATTAGACATGTTTGCACAGACAGAGAGCAGCAATCCTTTAAAAGGAAAACGTATCTGTTTGACTGGAGATTTTCGTATGCCTCAGAAAGAGTTATATGCTAAACTAAAATCTGCTGGCGTAGAAACAATTGATCGGGTGTCTGATTCTCGAACTTATAAAGAAGGGGAAACGATACCGCCAGTAAAAGAATCAACAAGTTTCTTTGTTGTGGGCAACAATCCTAACGAAGATTCATTAAAACGTTTTTCTCTTAACGAACATGATGGATACCATGCAAAGATGATAAACGAAGATAAACTATATGCTTTGTTAAGTGGTAACTACACAGATGAAGACTTTGTGCCAGACACAGTTGAAAAGTGTTTGCATTTGGATATAAACTATTACAATTGGACAGCCCCAGTCATTAATGGCAAAACGTTTGTTTCAAGGGTTTCATCGCCCCTACATTATGATATTGAAGGTAAATTAAATCCCATATCACAAAAGGAAATATATGTTCCTGCTATATCTGGTATAGATATGGGTGTGTTTTATCAAATTATTGGTAATCTTGGAGGCTACGCAAACAAAGAATATTATGATGACACCAATCTAATTATGCTTAGCGACAAAACATTGTATAAACTAGAACAAGGTATAAAGGATGAAGTAATTTTGGGCATTGAAAATCGTTACAACAAAAGTAATACTAAAATCTTCAATGTTCAATTTACGAGCGAATCCGATTTTATCAATTGGGTCAAACAAAGAATGATTATTTTCCCAGATGAAAGCACTCTTAGTCTTTTAGAGATATATAAAGATTCTAAAAATAGAAAAGGTCAGGCGTTATAACCTGACCTATTTCTAATCTATTTCATTTATACCTCCCGTCATCGTGTGATGGAGTTCTTTTTTGGCTGGATGGCCTGCATATTTAAGTCCTCCAACGCCTGTCACACTTCCGTCGATAAAATCTGACGCGTAGCACTCGATACCCCCTACTCCAGTTACATGAGCCTTCACCTTACGGGCTTTCATATCCTGGGCATTGATGCTGCCAACGCCTGAGCAACTGTATTCAGCCTCATCGGTCTGGCCTTCGATGTTGATACTACCCACGCCGCTGCACGAAACGTCGATCTTTTTGGCATTAATATGCTTCAGCTGGAATGAGCCCACACCAGAATTCCTGACCTCGAATTCATCTGTTTCCAGACTGTCAAGGCGGACATCAGCAGCGCCAGAATTTGTAACCTCGCGGATGGTTGGCGAGTAGATGATAATGGTGATATGCTCGGTATTGAGATTCATGTTGCTGTTTTCGAAGCTGATATCCAACTTACCATCTTTGTTCTTGAACTTGAAATATTCGATATAGTTCTCAGGAGCAGAGAGTGTCACACGGCTCTTGTCACTCTGTACCAGTTGAATCGAACCCACAACATGGTTTTCAAACTTGTCAAAAGCCTCCTGAGGATACTTTGCCTTGACAATGTTATCACTGGGTTCGATGTATGCACCGTCACCAAAACTTACTTTACACCCTGATAAAGATAGTACAATAGCAGTGAGCATTAATAACAAATTTGTCTTCATAACCTATTCATTTTAAGTATTACTTTGATTATTTGACGTTAAAAAGATACTAAAAGTTGCAAAGATAGGCATAGAAATTTGGTTTTTCGCTCGGTTTGCACTAACTTTGCACCCAACGTTATAAACGTTTATAGAAGAAAATGGCATTAAAATGTGGTATTGTGGGACTTCCGAACGTGGGCAAGTCCACTTTATTTAATTGTTTGTCGAGTGCAAAGGCTCAGGCAGCAAACTTCCCTTTCTGCACGATTGAGCCGAATGTGGGTGTCATCACCGTTCCTGATGAGCGACTCACCAAACTTGCAGAGCTCGTACATCCTGGTCGTATCGTGCCTGCCACCTGTGAAATCGTTGACATCGCAGGCCTCGTAAAGGGTGCCTCGAAGGGCGAAGGCTTAGGCAATAAGTTCCTTGGAAATATCCGCGAGACGGATGCAATCATTCATGTCTTGCGTTGCTTTGAGGATGAGAATATCACCCATGTGGATGGCACGATTGACCCTATTCGTGACAAGGAAATCATCGATACAGAACTTCAGCTGAAGGATCTTGAGACCATCGAAGGCCGTCTGGCCAAGACTGAGAAAGCCGCTGCTGCAGGCAATAAGGAGGCCAAGCTCGAAGTGGGTGTCTTGAAGGCATACAAGGAGGCCCTGAATCAGGGCAGGAACGCTCGTATCGTGGAGTTTGAATCGAAGGACGAGCAAGATTGTGCCCGCAACCTGTTCCTGCTTACTTCCAAACCTGTACTCTACGTCTGCAACGTCAGTGAAGCCGATGCCAAGAGCGGTAATGACTTCACAAAGAAGGTCGAGGCGCTGGCCAAGGAAGAGGGCGCAGAAGCGATGATCATTGCTGCCAAGACAGAAGAGGACATCGCAGAGCTCGAGAGTTACGAGGATAAGCAGATGTTCCTCGAAGAACTGGGCCTCGAAGAGAGTGGTGTGAACCGCCTGATCAAGAAGGCTTACGCCCTGTTGAATCTCGAGACCTTCATCACGGCAGGCGAGATGGAGGTGAAAGCCTGGACCTATAAGAAAGGCTGGAAGGCTCCTCAGTGTGCTGGTGTTATCCATACGGACTTTGAAAAGGGCTTTATCCGCGCTGAAGTGATTAAGTACGACGACTATATCCATTACGGTTCTGAGGCCGCTGTCCGCGAGGCTGGCAAGATGGGCGTAGAGGGTAAGGATTACGTGGTTCAGGATGGTGACATCATGCATTTCCGCTTTAACGTATAAGATATGATGAACCTGCTCAACTATATCATTTGGAATCCTGACTTGGAGGCCTTTCACTTAGGACCTTTCTCAGTGCGCTGGTATGGGCTGATGTGGATCATCGGACTTGCTCTGGCTTATCTCGTCGTTAAGCGTCTCTATAAGGAGCAGAAGATCAAGGACGAACTCTTCGATCCCCTCTTCATCTATTGCTTCATTGGTATCCTCCTGGGTGCTCGTTTAGGGCATTGCATCTTCTATGAGCCCGACTATTTCCTGACCTCATGGAAAGGCATTATAGAGATGCTGCTGCCTATCCGTATCGGTAACGATGGCAGCTGGCTGGGAGAGTCATTAGGCTTCCACGTAATTGGCTATGCGGGTCTTGCCTCGCATGGTGGTACTTTAGGCTTGATGTTTGCCCTCTGGGTCTATGTAAAGCATACGAAACTAAGCATCTGGATGGTACTCGACAATATCGCCATCGCCACAGGTGTGACGGCTTGTTTTATCCGTCTTGGCAACCTCATGAACTCTGAGATTATCGGCAAGGTTACAGATGTTCCTTGGGCCTTTATCTTCGAACATGTAGACCACGTGCCTCGTCATCCTGGACAGCTTTACGAGGCCATCGCCTATGCTATCCTGTTTGGCATCATGTGGTATCTCCACAAAAAGATGCCAGAGAAGATCGGCACAGGCTGGTATTTCGGCTTCTGTCTGGCCTACATCTTCACCTTCCGCTTCTTCATCGAGTTCACGAAGGAGATTCAGGAAGCCTTCGAAGCCTCCCTCCCACTCGACATGGGACAGATACTCTCCATCCCCTTCATCATACTCGGCGTTTATTGTATGATGAAGGCTAAGAAGAAGGTTTCTTTATAGCGGCGTTCAGGCGAATTTATAATTCGCCTGCTGTGAATATAAGAATTTTAAATTCGATAAAATAGGCCAACAAATAGTAAAAGTATGAAAAGGTTATTATTATTGCTCATAATTGTTTCAACAATAGATATAAAGGCACAGACTTTCGATGAAACTCAATTGTTGGGTACATGGAAAGTTGAAAAAATCACAGGAACACTTCCAATGCAAATAATTAGTTTCGACACATTAGTACTAGAAGAGGCTATGATGGTGTGGGATGAAAACTATGATGACAAGGATTGGTATCCAGGATTAATAAAAGGTATATTAGATGGTAGAGATAATCACTCAGTTGGCCCCAAAGATGATTACTTGCTTGATTTCTTCATAAGCAATGGCAATAAACTACACTTAATTGTTAATGATGAATACTCTCTACGTTTTGTTATTGAAGAATTAACTAATACGACGTTAATCCTCAATACATATAAAGGAGATGGTAAGATTACGCTTATGAAAGAAAACGCTTCTGGTATTAGAGATGTCAGACAAGATAAAAATTCTGAATCCTCAACCTATAATCTTCAAGGGTATAAAGTGGAAAAAGTGACACCATCTGAAATATACGTCCGAAACGGCCGAAAGGTTGTTTCGAAATAATTTGCCTATATGACTCCTCTTACCAAGCAACTCTATTTCACTACTTCAACGGTTATTGATTGGGTAGATATCTTTACACGGGCCAGTTATCGGCATGTAGTGGTAGAGTCGTTGGAATACTGCCAGCGGCAAAAAGGGTTAAAGATTTATGCTTGGGTACTGATGTCGAACCATTTTCACATGGTTGTAAGTGCTGAGGGAGAACAGACTGTTGGTGATATACTGCGCGACTTCAAGAAATTTACGAACAAGAAAATTCTAAAGATACTGGAGGAAGATGAGCACGAGAGCCGACGTACGTGGATGCTAGACCGTTTCCGCTTTGCAGGTGCTAACGACAAGAGAATTACTAACTATCGCTTCTGGCAGGAGGGTAACCATCTCGAAGAAATATACACATCGGAGTTTCTGTGGCAGAAGATTAATTATATCCATCAGAATCCAGTAAGAGCAGAGATTGTAGAGCAAGCAGAAGAGTATCTGTATAGTTCGGCACGTGACTATGCGGGAGAGAAAGGTCTGCTGGAGGTCGAGGTCGTTAGATTCTGATGTTCTCTTATCGCATTACAAATGCTTATACTCATAGCAGCCGAATTTAAATTCGGCTGAACCCTATAAGCTTTTTAACCAAATTCACTGAAATTGGTCAGTAAATCCACTGAATTTGGTTACCAATTTCAGTGAATTTACTATTTACCAGAGACTATCTTCTTGATATCATTCAGCTTGTTAAGGGCTTCGAGGGGGGTTAGGTTATTCACATCTAATCCCAGAATTTCATCACGAACCTGACAGAGTACAGGATCATCAAGCTGGAAGAAGGAGAGCTGCATACCTTCGCGCGAGGCGGCGATCTCGGCTGTGGGCTTGCCAACGGTGCCTACCTGGGCATTCTCGGCTTCCAGCTGCTTCAGAATCACGTTGGCGCGCTTGACAATCGAGCGAGGCATACCGGCAATCTCAGCCACATGGATACCAAACGAGTGCTCACTCCCACCCCTTTCGAGCTTGCGCAGGAAGATCACCTTACCGTCAACCTCCTTCACAGAGACATTGTAGTTCTTGATGCGCGAGAAGTTCTTCTCCATCTCGTTCAGCTCGTGATAATGGGTTGCAAAAAGGGTTCGTGGATGGCCTTTGGCGTTCTCGTGAAGATACTCCACGATGGCCCAGGCAATAGAGATACCATCGTAAGTTGACGTACCTCGACCTAACTCATCGAAGAGCACCAAAGAACGCGAAGAGACGTTATTCAGGATGTTCGAAGCCTCCGTCATCTCCACCATAAACGTGGATTCTCCCAAGGAAATGTTATCTGAAGCCCCTACCCTGGTGAATATCTTATCCACCAGACCGATTCTCGCTGCCTCTGCGGGCACGAAACAACCTATCTGGGCAAGTAATACGATCAATGCCGTCTGACGCAGCAGCGCCGATTTACCAGCCATATTCGGACCAGTAATGATAATGATCTGCTGGCGCTCATTGTCGAGCAGAATGTCATTGGGCACATAGCGTTCACCAAGAGGCAGTTCCTGTTCGATAACCGGATGTCGGCCTTGTTTGATATCAATGACCTCTGAAGAATCGATGACAGGACGAATATATTTGTTCTCCTCAGCCGTCTTCGCAAAGCTCAGCAGACAGTCGAGACGTGCAATGATGTTCGCATTGATCTGAATCTGGGGGATAAACTCCTGCATACCCAAGACAAGATCGTTGAAAAGCTTGGCCTCGAGGCTCAGAATCTTATCCTCTGCCCCCAGAATCTTCTCTTCATACTCCTTCAGCTCCTGCGTGATATAACGTTCTGCCTGTGCCAGCGTCTGCTTGCGCACCCACTCCTGAGGCACCAGATTTTTATAGGTGTTGCGTACCTCGAGGTAATAGCCGAACACGTTGTTATAGCCGATTTTCAGTGAACTGATACCGGTCTGCTCAGCCTCCCGTTCCTGTATCTTCAGAAGATAGTCCTTGCCTGAATAGGCAATGCTCCTTAACTCGTCGAGCTCGTCATTCACCCCGTTGCGAATCACCCCACCCTTTGCTACAAGTTGCGGAGGGTCATTCTGTATCTCCTTCTCAATCCTGTCACGAAGGCTCTCACAGAGATTCAGCTGTTCTCCCACCCTGTTCAATGCCTCGTTCTTGGCATAGAGACAAGCCGTCTTGATGGGTTGGATAGCCTGCAAAGCGGTCTTCAACTGCATTACTTCACGAGGCGATACACGCCCAACGGCAGCCTTCGAGATAATACGCTCCAAGTCGCCTATCCGATGCAGCTGATCATCGATGCACTCTCTGAATTCTGGCTCACGATAATAATATTCTACGATATCAAGACGCGAGTTGATGGGCTTCTCGTCCTTCAGCGGGAACACCAGCCAACGTCTCATCAGACGGCCTCCCATAGGACTCACCGTCTTGTCAATGACATCGAGCAGCGACTTGCCGTCGTCCTGCATCGGATGCACCAGCTCCAAGCTACGGATAGTGAACTTATCCAGGCGGACATACTTATCCTCTTCAATGCGAGAGATGCTTGTGATGTGGCCTATCTGCGTATGTTGCGTCTGTTCGAGATATTGCAGAATGGCACCTGCTGCGATGACACCCGATTGCAAGTGATCCACACCGAAGCCCTTCAGGTTCTTCACGTTGAAGTGGCGCAGCAGCTTCTGCTTCGAGGTTTGCTCCGTAAACACCCAGTCGTCGAGCTGGAAGGTGAAGTATTTCGAGCCGAACAGACGTTCGAAATCCTGTTTCTTATTCCTGTCGTGCAGGATTTCCTTAGGCGAAAAGTTACCTAAGAGCTTCTCCACATAGTCCTGCGTACCCTCGCCAGTCAGGAACTCACCTGTTGAGATATCCAGGAAGGCAACACCAAACGATGCCTTGCCGAAATGAACAGCGGCCAGGAAGTTGTTCTCCTTGTAGTTCAGCACGTTATCTGAAAGAGCCACTCCAGGTGTTACCAACTCCGTGATGCCTCGTTTCACGAGCTTTTTCGTCAGTTTGGGGTCTTCGAGCTGGTCGCAGATGGCCACACGCTTGCCGGCACGGATAAGTTTTGGCAGATAGGTATCGAGGGCATGATGGGGGAATCCAGCCATCTCGTCACCTTTGTTGTAACCATTGTTACGATGGGTCAACGTGATGCCAAGAATCTTCGAAGCAGTAATTGCATCCTCGCAATAAGTCTCATAGAAGTCACCACACCTGAACAGCAACACTGCGTCAGGATGTTTCGCCTTCAAATCGAAGAACTGCTTCATCATCGGGGTCAGTTCCTTCCCCTCTTTCTTTGCCATATCTGCCAGATTATGAATTAAGTTGCAAAGTTACTCCTTTTTTCGGAACTGGCAAATTTTTCCCTCGAAATAATTGTTTTCTTTTCCAAAAACGTTGCACCGTTGCCTGTGTTGCATAAGGTGTATAATAGTTAAAATTTGCCTGTTTTCTTGCCGATATCGGCAAAATATCGTATATTTGCAACGGAATTCGGCATATAAACTTGCCGATAGGTTGCGTATGGAGTATATTTCAGTGATAGAATTCGCCAATAAGTATGGCATTTCAGAGCGAACGGCACGTAATTATTGTGCAAATGGGAAGATTGAGGGTGCTTTTCTGACAGGAAAGACCTGGAATATTCCTGCAGAAGCAGTGTTGCCTAAGCGCAAACATTCAAAGGTTCGTACGTTTCCTTTGCTCGCAACACTCAAGGAACAGAAGGAAATGAAGCTCAAAGGCAGCATTTATCATCGTACTCAGATTGATTTGACCTATAATTCCAACCATATTGAAGGCAGTCGACTAACGCATGATCAGACTCGCTACATCTTCGAGACCAACACCATCGGCATCACTGACGAGGCCATTAACGTGGATGATATCGTTGAGACCATCAACCATTTCCGTTGTATCGACTATATCATCGATCATGCAGAAGACAAACTATCAGAGAGCCTCATCAAGCAATTGCACCTAATCCTGAAAACAGGAACATCTGATAGCAGGAAGGATTGGTTTATGGTAGGTGATTACAAGCGCTTACCAAATGAGGTAGGAGGTATCGATACTTGTCCTCCTAAGGAAGTACATCAGCAGATAAAAGCCCTGCTCTCTGAATACAATGCGATTAAGTGCAGGTCGCTTGAAGACATTCTTGATTTCCATCTGCGCTTTGAGAAGATTCATCCCTTCCAAGACGGCAATGGTAGAGTAGGGCGCCTCATCATGTTTAAGGAATGTCTGGCCAACAGCATCATCCCTTTCATTATCACAGACGAACTCAAGCTCTTTTACTATCGTGGCCTCCACGAATGGGGTCATGTAAACGGCTATCTCACTGATACCTGCCTTACCGCCCAAGATCAATACAAGGAAATACTGATCCGTTTCCAAATAGATGTATAAAGTTTTCGCAAACGGCTTTTTGCGGCTATACTAAGAAAAACTATTTTCCTAACTATCGCGCAAATTTTTCTTAGTATAGTAGCAAAAACGCCTAAATTATGATGTAAAAATTTGTGCTGTGATGTTAGAAACGTAGAAACATAGAAAAGTAGAATCAGACCAGTTTGATGTTCAAGCTTGTTTATCTTCTATTAGTTTGATTAATTATTTCAGAAGAATCATTGTATTACTTCTGATTTTTCTTTTTATCACCATAGATAACACTCATACCGGTACAACTCTACTTTTCTATTTTTCTACGTTTCTCAAGCTATTGTTTAATGCACAAGACGGTAAACGAGTTGCTTTCAATAGAAGTGCACAAGGTTCCTGTCCCCTTGTGCACTAAAGATAACCTCATTTTTGGTGGTAGTTATCAACCCTTTTTGCAACTATTAATGATGACCAACAAAAGTTACTTTGCCATCTTCAACACGTATCCAAAATAGTTTAGTAGGCACAAATACGGAGATAACATTAGGTATTAATACATTTTTATCTTCATCTAAATGGCATCCAGAGCATGCGACATCGTACCATTTGTACCCTTCACCTTCAATATCAATTTTACAATGGCAGAGTTCTTTAATCATAGAAAAAGGCATACCTACCTTTATGTTATTATTGTTAAACAATTCATCAACATTCGCTTTACCATATTTATTGCACAAAACTTGATAAGCAGCTTTTTCTTTTCTTGCCTTCTCTGCATCTTGAGCCGCAATCTTTGCTTCATACGCTTCTCTCACATATTCTTCTATTTTTCCATCACCCCTAAGGTGTACCATTCTATTCTTCGCTGTGTCAAATATCTCATTTTCTTTCATCATATTTAAACTTAACATATCCAAGCGTGAAAGATGTTTTACTAATGATCCACCTTTTAATGGAAGTTTATAAATAAATCTTTTCAATTCATTAGTATATACATATTCAGATATTAGATTATTATTATTTGTTTTTACTTTCCAAATCCCATTAGGTCGATGAATCGTACAATCATAAATCATACCAGATCTCAACTTTGAAATCTTTGCATAATCACCATTTTTATATTGTATCTCTGAAGTCTTTTCATTTTCAATAACTTTCACGATTTCATCACTCGGAATACAATAAATAGCTGTAACATTCTCTACTAATCCTGCTTGTTCTTTTAAATTATTTATTTTTTCGTAAATAGTTCCTGCCTCTTTATTCAATTGATCCAATTGTGTTCTGTTTGCAATACTTGTTCTATTTTTCTTTTCCTCTATTTCTTTGGCAATACTATTCAAACTATCAATTTTAAATTGTAGGCTCTTCATATCCTTAATATGATTCATTAATATATTATTAACATCTCCGCTAGGATTATACAATCTTACCATATAACCATTATAATCAAACGGAAATTTTAGGTCAAGATTCGCTCCATAATACATGATATTGGTATTCATATCATAATATCCGCCAGATATTATTTCTCCAGCTATATCTTTAAATTTCAGACTTGTATAGTCAATAAGAGAATTATCTTTTGGGCCCCAGATCTGTTTACATTTTTTCATGTCCGTCAAAAGCGAGTTTATGCTATGCTCATTATTCCAAAGCCAAGTAGAAATAGTATAATTTTTTGAATTCATTAATAAATATGTGATACCTAAAGGTTTATATTTTAATCCTAGGTATTTTCCTTCTATTATGAGGTCATATTTGCTATTTAATGTTTTATGGCTTCTTATTATGGGGATACTTCTACTTTTTCCTCCATTTTGAATAAGATATAATTCTAATGAAATAGGTTTGTCCATTTTTTCACCAGTATATTCATCTACTTGATACTCTGTCTTAAAACTAAACCAATTGTTTTGTTCATCTAAAATAACAGAAATCCCATTATCATAAATCTCTCTACGATAATTCATTCCGTTATACTTACAATTGTCCTTACTGATAATAGCAGGTTTGTTATTTGCAGATGAAACCTGTTCTGTTCTTTCTGCCAATTGTCCATAAATGCTCACGGTAAAAGCTAATGAAAGCATTACCCCCAAAGTTCTTCTAATATAATTCATAGTTTTATCCATTATTTTAATTATCTTGGAATTAAGTTATTTCTTCACTAATTTGATTATTTATTCTTCTTCAAAGAAAACATTTATGTCACATTGATTCAAGTTATAACATAGTCCTGATTTTACCATAGTTGCTTGACAAATTGCGAGTTGTTGTTTAGGGCTAAAAGCATTAAAAACTTCATAACTATAGGGGACTTCAATATAACCACAATAGTTAAGCATTTGGGTGTTGTACTCCCTCTCAATGCCTGAAGATTTGCTTCTAGGTACTATCAAGCCACACGCTTGTCCCTCAACATAAACATAAATTTGCTGACTTGTTTTTCTGAATTCATTAGTATCCATAGTTTCCTGGTTTTATTATTGCCTACTCTTTTGGGGATTTTCGGCTTACTCCTTTCAATTATTAGCCATAAAGAGTGTGAGCCTTCTTGACATCCTTAGCCAGAAGGTTCTGCAATACCTGTGAATGTAAGAATGAAAATCAGCTCACACCTGCAGGTATTTACGTGAGCTGACTCCACAAAAGGAGTAAGCAGTATAAATGCTACTGCAGGAGGAACAGCTTTCAGACTTTTCGCCCATTCACGTTGAATTTTGCAGATTCTCTGACGGGTCAAAGCTAAATAGCTCTCCTCAATGTCATCGCTCCTTTCTCAGAACGACGGGACAAAGATAAGGATTATTTTTGAATAAAGCAAGAAAAACTCAAGAAATCTTTAGAAGAACATCGTTGGCAGGGGTGTTTTGCGCTTTTGGGAGAGTTCGAATATCTTGCGATTGGTGGCAGACTGAAAGTATACTCGCTCGGAAAAACTCTAATAAATTTGGTTTTTCGCTTGCTTAATTGTACCTTTGCAGGCAAAATGAAGAAGAATATACTATTTATCTGCTTGGGAAATATCTGCCGTTCGCCAGCTGCGGACGGTATTATGAGGCATCTGGTGACAGAACGGGGGCTTGAGGATGAGTTCCTGATCGACTCTGCCGGCATTGGTTCCTGGCATGTGGGTCAGTTGCCTGACAGGAGGATGCGGGAGTGTGGACAGCGGCATGGGTATAGCTTTGACCATCGGGCCCGTCAGTTCTCGTCAAAGGACTTCGAGCGTTTCGATTTGATAGCCGTGATGGATCATGAGAACTATCACGATGTAGCCCGTCAGGCCAACAAGCCTGAAGACCTGAAAAAGATTATCCGCATGAGTGACTATCTGCGCCATCATCCTGGGCAGAAGACTGTGCCAGACCCCTATTATGGTTCCACCCGCGACTTCGAGTTCGCCCTCGAATTGCTCGAAGACGCCTGTGAGGGGCTGCTTGATGATTGTCTGAAAAGGGCTGCTATTTCAACAAAGCCTTGACTTGCTGGAGCAGGGTCTCTGAAGGCTCTTGGGCAGAAGAGGGTAGGAGATACCAACGGACTGTCCAAGAGAATTGCTCCTTGGGCTGCAGCGTCGTGTATGCACCTTGACTCTCCAACTCGATATAGGTCTTTCCTCTGTTCACGTAGACCTGAATCTCAGCCTCGTTAGGCGCAGGCTGTGAAGGATTCAGATTCTCGAAACGCTTCACCAACAGCAGTCCTCCATAAGCATAAGCAAGCCAGCCTTTTCCATCAGCATTGACCTTACGGTTCTCACCAGCTTCATCAGCTTGATACCAAGCACATCCGAAAGCCGGACTGAAGTTCATCAGGTTGGCAGGCCAGATGCTGTCTACTGGTGCCTCGAAGAAGATCAGACCGCCTTTGTTCTCTACACGAGTTATTTCCCAAGGAGCCACCTTCCGAGTCTCGTCGCTCTCGTTGATAATCGTATAGGTAATGACAAAAGCCTTATCCTGCTCATCCACAGCGAACTCCTTGCGGATTCTGTATTTCAGCTTCTCATTCACCTCACTCGTCATTCTCAGCACTCCGTCTGCCTCTTCCACCTGATATGGCTTCTTGTCGTACTCAGGCACAGGAGGCCAGAACCACTCTTTCTGCGGACTAGTCCAGAAGGTGCTGCCAAAGGCTTCTGGCCACCTTGATTGTGAGATGATTTCCCCGTCGTCATACTTGAAGGAAAGGATTTTTGCACCCTTTGCTGCATCGATGGTCATCGTCAGATTGCCATTCTTCAGCGAATACTTTCCCTCGTTCTCATCCTGCGTCGTAGCTGCGGATGCAGTTGCACTTCCAATAACCAATGCCAAAAGCACAGAAATGAATAATTGCTTCATAAGTTTTTGATGCTAATAAGTTAAGATAATATGATTTTTTGATTACTACTTGATATACTGAAGGATGAGGTCTACGATCTCGTCCTCAGTGTGCTTATCTACATTCAGCACGATGTCGTAGTTACGGGTATCGTAGCGTGATGTGCCTGTGTACTTCTTCACATAGTTTTCACGAGCCTTGTCCACTTTCTTAATGATCTTCAAGGCTTCTTCCTGACTGATGCCCCGTTTTTCTACAAGACGACTGATACGGTGCTCCAGACTGGCCTGAATAAGAATACTCAAATGGTTGGGATGATCGCGAAGCACGTAGAATCCGCTGCGGCCTGCTATCACACACGACTCGTCGGCAGCAATTCCCTTCAGAATCTCCGTTTCCGACTTGAAAATATCGTCAGTAATCAGAAAATCGGGCATAGCTGAATGGCTGGAAACAAGCTGAGGAGCAGCAAAGCTGGGCATAATCTTCAGGCTGCGCTTGAAGTCAGCCCACCAATTGTGCTTCTGGCCTTTCAGCCGTTCAATCTCCTCTGTTGTCAACTTATACTTCTCTTGCAACCCTTGTATGAGTACTTTGTCATAGAAAGGCACACCAAGGCGCTCAGCCAGTTTCTTACCAATGGTTCTTCCTCCAGAGCCAAGCTCACGGTTGATAGTGATCACATATTTCTCATCCAGTTTCATATCATTTAGTTTTAAATTATTCTTACTCGTAATCATCAATTACTTCATTCATGTAGTCCATCATGGGTTTGGCAGCCCGGAACATACGCTCCATCTCATCGAGCCAGGCGTCACCCTCGAAGAAATCGTCAGAGACAGCGTGCCAGGCGCAATAGTCCTTCAGCCGGAGATAGCGCACATATTCCCAATCCTTAGGAAAGCCTGAGGGGCAGGTCTTGAGTTTCTCCAGTCCGAAACCCTGAGGCTGATCCCAACTGGAGATATTCGTCGGCTCACTGAAGGAACTGGCTTCATCGCTACCGAAATACTTCAGAAACTGCTTGCTTTCCACACACTGCAGCCATTCCTCCGTTTGTGTCATGATCTTGTTGCGACAGGAAGTCAGGATATTCGTAGGAAGCCAGTAGTTGCCTACAGCCAGCAGACAATGATCCGGCTCCAGATGCAGATAATATCCGCCTCGCAGCGCTTTCTTGCCCTTGGCATCGATATAGGCACCGAAGTGGTTCTTATAAGGCGACTTGTCAGGTGAGAAACGGGTGTCGCGATAGAAGCGATAGGTGCAGTCCTTCACCGTCAGATTGACAATCTCCTGATCGAAACTGCAGATACGTTCCAGAGCCTGAGCGATACCCCGTTCGAACTCCTGACGGACAGCTGCATATTCCGACTTATATTCTTGAAACCAACTCCGGTTGTTGTTCGCCATCACCTGACGAAGAAAACTGAGTATTCTACTTGCATCCATACTGAACAATCATAAAATGAAGATTTGTGGCAACAAAAGTACACAGAAAAACCAAAAGCACCAAATTTTAAGGTGAATAATTTGGTTTTTCATTCGTTTATTCGTATCTTTGCACCCTCATTTATAATGTACGGAAACAATTAAAACAAAGATACAATGGATTACAATTTCAGAGAAATCGAACAGAAATGGCAGAAGCGATGGGTGGAAAATGGCACTTATCGCGTGGTGGAGGACAAGACGAAGAAGAAGTTCTACGTGCTAAACATGTTCCCTTATCCCAGTGGGGCAGGCTTGCATGTAGGTCATCCTCTTGGCTATATCGCCTCGGATATCTATGCCCGCTTCAAGCGTCAACAAGGCTTCAACGTGCTGAACCCGATGGGTTATGATGCCTACGGACTGCCTGCTGAGCAATATGCCATCCAGACAGGCCAGCATCCAGAGAAGACTACCTTCGAGAATATCGACCGCTATCGCAGCCAGTTGGATAAGATCGGCTTCTGCTTCGACTGGGAGCGTGAGGTTCGTACCTGCGATCCTATCTACTACAAGTGGACACAATGGGCCTTCCAGCGTATGTTCAAGAGCTATTTCAGCACAGCATCGCACAAAGCTCAGCCCACAATCAAGCTGATTGAGCACTTCGAGCTGATGGGAACTGAAAACTGCAATGCCCTTGGTACTGAGGAACTGCATTTTACTGCCTCTGACTGGGCAAAATTCTCTGAGAAGAAGAAGCAGGAAGTACTGATGAACTACCGTATTGCCTATCTGGCTGATACGATGGTGAACTGGTGCCCTCAGTTGGGAACCGTTCTTGCCAACGATGAAGTCGTAGACGGTGTCTCTGTTCGTGGAGGCTATCCTGTAGTTCAGAAGAAGATGCGCCAGTGGTGCCTGCGTGTCTCTGCCTACGCTCAGCGCCTGCTCGATGGCCTTGAGGAAATTGACTGGACAGAGTCGCTGAAGGAAACCCAGCGCAACTGGATCGGACGTTCTGAGGGTACAGAGGTCGAGTTCAACGTGGCTGACAGCGACAAGCACTTCACCATCTTTACCACGCGTGCCGATACGATGTTTGGAGTAACCTTTATGGTATTGGCTCCTGAAAGCGATCTCGTGGCAGAACTCACAACTCCTGAACAGAAGGCTGAGGTTGACAAGTATCTCGACTATGTGAAGAAACGCACAGAGCGTGATCGTCAGATGGATCACAAGGTGACGGGTGTATTCTCTGGAAGCTACGCCATCAATCCCTTTAACGACAAAAAAATACCCATCTGGATTGCAGAATATGTGTTGGCAGGCTATGGTACTGGTGCCATTATGGCCGTACCTGCTCACGACTCTCGCGACTATGCCTTTGCCAAGCACTTCAACCTGCCTATCATTCCTCTGATTGAGGGTGCTGATGTCTCTGAAGAGAGCTATGATGCCAAAGAGGGTATCATGTGTAACTCTGCATCGGATAAGTTCTCACTCAACGGACTCACCGTCAAGGAGGCCATTGCTGCCACGAAGAAATTCGTCACTGAGCAGGGCTTAGGACGTGTGAAGGTGAACTATCGCCTTCGTGATGCCATCTTCTCTCGTCAGCGCTATTGGGGTGAGCCGTTCCCTGTTTACTACAAGGACAATATGCCCTACATGATTCCTAAGGAGTGCCTGCCTCTTGAGCTGCCTGAGATCGACGAGTACAAGCCAACGGAAACAGGTGAGCCGCCATTGGGACGTGCCAAGATGTGGGCTTGGGATACGAAGTTCGACAAGGTGGTTTCAAAGGATGAGATCGACAACAAGACCGTCTTCCCGCTCGAGCTGAATACGATGCCTGGTTTTGCCGGATCGTCAGCTTATTATCTCCGCTATATGGATCCCAAGAACCAGAAAGCTCTTGTGAGTCGCGATGCAGATGAATATTGGCGCAACGTAGACCTCTATGTTGGAGGTACGGAGCATGCGACGGGTCACTTGATCTATTCCCGTTTCTGGAACAAGTTCCTCTATGACTCTGGCTACTCTTGTGAGGATGAGCCATTCAAGAAGCTCGTCAATCAGGGTATGATTCAGGGACGCTCTAATTTCGTGTATCGCATTGAGGACGAGGGTGCAGACAAGGGTAAGTTTGTCAGCTTTGGTCTGAAAGACAACTATACCACGACGCCTATCCACGTAGATGTAAATATCGTTTCTGCCGATGTGCTCGACATTGAGGCTTTCAAGGCTTGGCGTCCTGAATATGAGAACGCAGAGTTCATACTTGAAAATGGAAAGTACATTTGTGGCTGGGCCATCGAGAAGATGTCGAAGTCGATGTTCAATGTGGTCAATCCTGATATGATCGTTGAGAAGTATGGTGCCGATACCCTGCGTCTCTACGAGATGTTCCTGGGTCCTGTTGAGCAGTCGAAACCTTGGGACACCAATGGTATCGATGGTTGCCACCGCTTCCTGAAGAAGTTCTGGAACCTCTGTTCTGCGTGTTCTTCGCAGAGCGAAGCGGCAGAGCAAAACGGCTGTGACACAGCAACAGACGCAACGGCTACGCCAGAGAACCTGAAGAGCGTACATAAGCTCATCAAAAAGGTAAGTCAGGATATCGAGACCTTCAGCTACAACACCTCCATCTCTGCCTTTATGATCTGCGTGAACGAACTCTCACAGCAGAAATGCAAGAACAAGGAGATGCTGAAGACCCTTGTGATCCTGATTGCGCCTTTCGCTCCACATATCGCTGAAGAGCTGTGGGAGATGCTGGGTGAGCAGGGTAGTGTCTGCGACTCTCAGTGGCCTGCTTGGAACGAAGAGTATCTCGTGGAGAGTCAAGTGAAGTTGGGTATTGCCTTCAACGGAAAAGCCCGTTTTGAGATGTCGTTTGCGGCTGATGCTGACAACCAGACGATTCAAGATGCCGTTCTTTCCGATGAGCGTGCTCAAAAGTATATCGAAGGCAAGCAGATTATGAAGGTTATCATCGTCCCTAAGCGTATGGTGAACATTGTTTGCAAATAAACTGATATGACATTCAATCAAAAGAGAATCTGGAATGAGACCGAGGACTATCTTTTCATAGCCCTTGGTCTTGCCATGTATACTGTCGCCTTCACGGTGTTTCTGATGCCTTATCAGATTGTGGCTGGTGGTGTGACTGGTCTCTCTGCCATCATCTACTATGCCACAGGTTTCCACTTGGAGAATACCTATATCATCATCAATGGTATTCTGCTCGTAGTAGCCTTGAAGATTCTGGGCGTCAGATTCCTGATGAAGACCATCTTCGCCATCTTCACGCTTTACTTCATGCTGAAGTTTGCACAGGATATTATCCCAAAACAAGAAAACGGACTGCCCTTCAAACTGATGGGTGAGGGTCAGGACTTCATGTCGATGATTATCGGCTGTGTGATTACTGGTATTGCACTGGCTACCGTCTTCACTCATAACGGTTCGACAGGTGGAACGGATATCATTGCAGCTTCAGTGAACAAGTTTCATCCCAATGTTTCCTTAGGTAATGTACTGATTGCAGCCGACTTCTGCATCATCGGTTCCTGTATGTTCTTCCCACAGTTTGGTACCTATCTCGAACGTGCCCACAAAGTGATGTTCGGTTTCTGTGTGATGGCAATGGAGAACTATACCCTCGACTACGTGATGAATGCCCGCAGACAATCTGTACAGTTCCTTATCTTCTCCAGAAAATGGCAGGAGATAGCCAATGCCATCGGCACAGAGATGCATCATGGTGTGACGATTCTCGACGGACACGGCTGGTACACAGGAAAAGACATGAAGGTGCTCTGTATCCTTGCCAAGAAGAACGAAAGCATCAATATCTTCCGTCTCATCAAGATGATCGATCCGCAGGCTTTCGTCTCCCAGAGTGCCGTTATTGGTGTCTATGGCGAAGGATTTGACGAGATGAGGGTGAAGATCAAGGAGAAAGTGAAAAACTGAAGAGTAAAGTATTTGCTGCCGCCGTATGAGAATAGTATTCGCTACCAACAATTCGCACAAACTCTCAGAGATACGTTCCATTCTCGGAGAGTCGTTTGAAGTACTCTCTTTGAAAGATATAGGCTGTGATGCCGATATCCCCGAGACAGGCACGACCCTCGAAGAGAATGCACTTCAGAAGGCGCAATATGTCTACGACCATTATCATATTGACTGCTTTGCGGATGATACAGGCCTCGAGGTAGATGCACTCGGAGGTGCTCCAGGAGTCTATTCAGCACGTTATGCCGGAGGTGAAGGCCACGATTCAGAAGCAAATATGACAAAACTTCTGAAAGAATTAGGAGAAAATAACAATCGAAAGGCAAGATTTCGTACAGTTATTGCGTTAATTCAGAAGAAGAATGTGTGTCCTTGTGGTTGTACGAGCATTAAGGAGATCCATCAGTTCGAAGGAATAGTTGAAGGTGAGATTATCCGTGAACGTAGGGGAGGGGAGGGCTTTGGCTACGATCCTATCTTTAAGCCTGAGGGCTACGACCAGACGTTTGCTGAACTGGGAATGGATATCAAGAACCACATCAGTCACAGAGCCAGAGCTACAGCGAAACTCTGTGAATTCCTTGAACAAGTAAAAAAGTAAAAAGGTAAAAAATGAGGTGTCTCAATAAATGGTATGAGAAAACAAAGGTAAAGGCTATTTTTCTTTTACCTTTTTTCCTTTTTACCTTTTTACCTATATATGCCCAAGTCGGTACTTGGCACAATTACTTAGCTTACCATCAGGTACAGAGCATCTGCAAGGCAGGCGACGATCTCTTCGTCTTGGCTTCGAATGACCTCTACCAGTATAATCTGAACGATCAGAGTATCACGACCTACGATAAAGTGAATGGCCTTAGTGATACATATATCACTCACATTGCATGGAACCAGCAGGCCAAGCGCCTGATTGCCGTCTATCAGAACTCGAATATCGACTTGATAGAGACCGACGGTGACATCTTCAATATCTCTTCACTCTACAGTAAGTCGATGACAGAAGACAAGACTGTCAGTGCCATCAGTATTGATGGTGTCTATGCTTATCTGCATTGTGGATTCGGCATTGTGAAGGTGAATATGCAGAAAGCGGAAATCTCAGACACTTATACGCCTAACATGCCTGATTATCCCAATAACCTGCCGAGTTATCAGGATAACTACGACGAGTATATTTCCATCGTCTCTACACTTAATCCAGGAGGCCCGGCCTATAATCACTTCTATGAGTCGAAATTCGTGAATGGTACACTCTATACCACCGGAGGCTACTTCCTGCCCTCTATGCCCGATAATCAGTTGCCAGGCATCATTCAGACCTTTGATAACAACGACTGGACGCTCTATCAGGAGCAAATCAACGAGATAACCGGATATGACTACACAGATAACTGCTGTCTCGATGTGGATCCTATGAATGCAGATCACGTCTTCGTAGGAGGCAAATGCGGACTCTATGAATTTATGAATGGCAAGCTGGTTACTTATTACAATAAGGATAATAGTCCGCTAAAAGGAGCCAACGACAGAGGCACTGAACTTGGCAATAACTATGTACTCGTACTTGGCATTAAGTTTGATACTCAAGGAAATCTCTGGGTTCTCAACAGTATGGCCAATGGTGTCAGCCTATTGGAATTGTCACCTGATCATCAGTGGACAAAACATCATCAGACACTTCTGACAGATGCCACAGGCAATACACTTCCTGGACTACGAAGTATGATCATCGACAGTCGCACCCTACTATGGTTTGTCAACAACAACTGGCAGAATCCGGCAGTCTTCTGTTATGACATGAATAATGACGTGCTGTTAAAATACGACAGTTTCATCAATCAGGACGGACTCAAGTATTCTGTCACTTGGGCCTACTGCGTCACAGAGGATAAGGAAGGAAACATCTGGGTAGGAACGGATGCAGGACCCTTTATGATTCAGGAGCAGGAGATAGGGCAGGAGAGTGTCACTTTCCATCAGGTGAAAGTGCCTCGCAACGATGGTACCAACTATGCCGATTATCTGCTCAGTGGTGTCAGTACCAGCAGTATTGCCATTGATGGAGGCAATCGTAAATGGTTTGGAACGAATGGAGCAGGTGTTTTCCTAATCAGTGCTGATAATCTGGAACAGATTCATAATTTTACAACAGACAATTCCAAACTTATTACCAACAACATCAATTCTATTGCCATCAACCATCAGACAGGAGAAGTATTTTTCCTTTCAGACAACGGACTCTGCTCCTATCAGAGCAATGCCACAGAACCGAATCAAGAGATGACAAAGGATAATGTCTGGGCATATCCTAATCCTGTCACAACTGATTATACAGGGCCAATCACCATTACTGGTCTCTCGTACGATGCAGACGTAAAAATCACTGCATCCAACGGAGCACTGATAGCTGAAGGACGCAGTAATGGCGGCATGTTCACTTGGGACGGATGTGACAAAAAGGGTAGGAGAGTAGTAAGTGGCATTTATTTCGTAATAACCGCCACTTCTGAAGGAAAAAGTGGCACTTGTTGCAAGATAGCCGTCATCCGTTAATTTTAGTTTGGGCAAAATGCCAAATGATGATGCCTGCCGTTACAGAGACATTCATCGAGTGCTTCGTGCCAAACTGCGGAATCTCCAGACAACCGTCTGAAGCATCAACCACTTCCTGATGCACACCTTTCACCTCGTTGCCAAGAATCACAGCATACCTTTTATTATATATAGGTGTAAATGTCTGCAGCTTTGTAGAGCCATGAGCCTGTTCTATAGAATACACCTCATAACCTTCAGCCTTCAACGATTCTACTGCTTCAAGAGCCGTATTGAAGTATTTCCAGTTCACGCTGTCCTCAGCACCCAAAGCCGTCTTGTGAATCTCAGTACTTGGAGGCGTAGAGGTAATACCACAGAGATAGACAGCCTCAATACGAAAGGCATCACCAGTGCGAAACACACTACCCACATTGTGCATCGAACGCACATCATCCAATACCACTATCAATGGCAGTTTCTCAGCTTCCTTGAATTCCTCAACAGAAAGCCGTTGCATCTCTATCGTACGCAGTTTCTTCATTTTCGATGCAAAGATACAATGAAGTGAACAAATTACCAAATTAAATAGTGGAAAAAGTGTGGATAACTTATACCGTAATCCACACATTTACCTCAATCATCATCATACTAAGGGATATCTATCGCCTTATTATCTTCGAATTTTAAAAATTTCCACGCTTTTTTGCAGAAAAAAGATATAAACTTATTATATTTGCACCAAAATTGGAAAGTGTGGATAACTTCTCTGATTCATTCATTATCAGCAAGTAAGAATCCACAATAGCGGTTAATAACTGAAAATGAATAGTGGATAACTGAATATGCAAGAAATTATCAGAGAAGTTTTCAAGATATCAACGGCATATCATCCTATTCATTTCATTTTATAGAAGAAAAAAAAATAAAAGAATAATAAAGCGATGTTGAAAACTGAAGATTTGAAAGCGGAGATCCGCAAGATGTGTGAAGAGAAAGGTGCCATCATTTTAGCACACTATTATACGATTGGCGATATTCAGGATATTGCCGATTTTGTAGGTGACTCACTGGCTCTGGCTCGTAAGGCTGCAGAGACAGATGCGAAGATCATGGTGATGTGTGGTGTACACTTTATGGCTGAAACCTGTAAACTGCTGTCACCAGACAAGATGGTACTTTGTCCTGACTTGGAGGCTGGCTGCTCTTTGGCAGACTCTTGTAAGGCAGAGGACTTGAAGAAGTTCAAGGAAGAGCATCCTGGCTATCAGGTTATCTCGTATGTGAATACTACAGCTGCTGTGAAAGCTCTCACGGATGTAGTGGTAACAAGTGGTAATGCAAAGAAAGTAGTCGATCAGTTGCCAGCAGATGCAAAGCTGATTTTCGGACCTGACTATAATCTTGGTAATTATATCAATGAGGTAACAGGTCGTGATATGCTGCTATGGAATGGCGGATGTCATGTGCATGAGCGTTTCTCAGTAGAGAAGATCATCGAACTTAAGGAGAAATATCCTGAGGCAGTCGTGATGGCTCATCTGGAATGTAAGGCTCCAGTCTTGGCATTAGCTGATGTGAAAGGCAGTACAGCTACAATGCTCAATTACGCCCAGCAGAGCGACAAGCGTCAGTTTATTGTAGCCACAGAGTCTGGTATTCTCCATGAGATGCAACGCACTTGTCCTGATAAGGAGTTTATTCCTGTACCTCCTGAAATAAGTGAAAGTGGACTTGAATGCAGCTGTAATGAGTGTAAATATATGAAGATGAACACACTTGAGAAAGTCTACAACTGTCTCAAGAACGAAAGTCCTCAGATAGAGATAGATCCCGAAATAGCCAAAGAGGCTGTCAAGCCTATCAATAGAATGTTGGAATTGAGTTAGACTGATGAACATATAAATATAATAAGGTATGAAAAAAATATTAACGTTGGTGGCTCTGATGGCAGTAACATTATCTGCAAAGGCACAGCACGAAGAGGGAGATGTAACTATTCAGCCAAGAGTAGGTATTACGATTTCGAACATTACGGATGGTGATAAGTCGAAGACAAATCTGACTTATGGTGTGGACTTCGAGCGCTTTTTTACTGATCAGTTTAGTGTATCTCTTGGCTTGATGTTTACTAATCAAGGCTGTAAGTATGATATCTTTTCTGCTGATGTAACAGGAGATAAAAAAATAAATGATATTAAGTTCAATATCTATTATGGTATTCTGCCAATCATGGCCAACTATTATGTGTTGCCAGGACTTGCTTTGAAGGCAGGTATTCAACCAGCATACCGTGTAAAGGCCAATTTGGAGTCGGATGGAACCAAACTGGACTTAGATAACACGCTTGATGCGTTGTTTGGAGGCGATACTAAACTGAATACATTCGATTTGTCAATACCTGTAGGCGTTTCCTACGAATATGCTGGCATCACATTGGATGCTCGTTATAACTTTGGTGTGACAAAGCTTATTTCAAATGCACAGAAAAGTATCTATAACAAAGTAATTACAGTTACTCTGGGTTATAAATTCTGAGAAGTATTCTCACTGTCAACGAGCCGTAATCTCTCCCTATCGAAGATTACGGCTCGTTTGTTATTGAAAGACTTAGAGGTGTATTATCCTTCAGTAACACATAGCATTGTAAAATATGAATATAATTTTGCAGATTTATTATTAAAAGTTTTGAAGTTACAAAATGAGTTTGTATTTTTGCAATATTAAATGAAACAACAATGAAGAGAACGAAATATAACATACTTACAATCTTTTTTGCTGTATGCCTGTTAGCAGGATGCAAGAATAATGGTATACGTTATACCCATATCCTTGATGTGGCTCAACAACAGAATGTTAACTATGATTCAATTACTCATATTGATTCCATTGAGGAAGCTGTTAAATACTTCGATTCGTACGGCTCAGCTAATGAGAAGGTACGTGCACATTATATTTTAGGATGTGCCTATCGTGATGCAGGAGAGGCTCCAAAAGCCTTGGAGTGCTATCACGATGCTTCTGATTGTGCTGATACAACTAAAGCTGATTGTGATTACAATATGCTTATTCGTGTCCATGCTCAAATGGCAGGATTATTTTATAGTCAATTACTTCCATATGAAATACTTCATGAACAGGATGAACAATATAAATATGCCCTACTTGCCAAAGATACTATAAATGCCATTAATGCTATAGAAAAGCGATCTGCAGCTTTTGATTTATTAGATCTCACAGATTCGATAATTGAAACAAGAAAATATGCTTCTTATCTTTATAGTAAAAATGGATATATAAAAGAAGCGGCCTTAGCCATTGGTCCTCTTATTGATAAATATATTGAAAAAGGTGAACTGGTTGAAGCTAAGAAGTGTATTGATCTTTATGAGAAAGAATCTGGAGCAGTTAAGAATGGAGAAGTAATTTCCTCAAAAGCTACATACAATTATTCTAAGGGCAAATATTATTTGGCTAACGGAGATACTGATTCTGCCCAATTCCTTTTTCGGAAACTTCTTTCTCCAGAAAGAACAGATAATCAGAAAGAAGCAGGATATCGGGGAATGTATTTGTTATATAAGCAGATAGGTAACAAGGACTCATTAGCAAAATATGCAGATTTATGCTATCAGCAAAATAGTAAATCATATACAAAATCTGCAACAAGTAAGCTACAAAACATGCAGTCGCTTTACAATTATAGTCGATTCCAACGTTTCGCCTCACAGATGTCTGACAAAGCGCATCGTAACTTGGTTATTGCATTATTAGTTACTGGTGTAGCCATCTTGTCCATCATCATTATTTGTGCAATATGGGCATGTTTATATTTTTATAAAGGTAAAAAGTATGAACTACTATTGAATGAATATGCTAATATCAAAAATAATCTGAGAAGGACCTACAGTGATTTGGAAAAGATGTCTGGAAAGAAAAGTGAAATAGAAAAAGCATATTTTCTCTTGAAAGAAGAAAAGGAACAGGATGGAGATATACTGACGGAACAATTGAAAGAGTACGAGAATATGTTCCATTCCAGAAAAGAAAAGGACATAAAAGACGATATTCATAATTCTTTCATTTATATCCATATCCAATCAATCCTGAAAAGCCATAAAGCGAAAATGATTAGGAAAGATTGGGCAGACCTGGACAAGATGATAGATAAAGTAATTCCCCTATTTTATAACGCCATAACAAAAAACTGCCCTAAAATTAGTGAAGACGATTATAGAATATGTTTGCTTACTCGAATATATTTAAGCCCATCAGAGATAAGTGCCTTGACTGATATTAAACTACCGACACTCACTATGAGACGGATACGACTATTAAAAGATATTTTTAACGTAACAGGTAAGGCCGAGGATTTCGACAAAAGGATACTAAAAATCTGTTAGCATATAATTGGTTGATTATGTGCATGTTTCTAAATTACATTGAACACTATTGAACTAATAATAGTTGAATTACTGGGCAATATAAATAGAATCTATTAACTTTGCACAACTATTAAAACTATTTATGATTATGAGGAAAATTACACTTTTTATTATCGCATCACGTAATATGGGAAAATTATTACTATTGCCTTTATTAACGGTTTCTTTAACATTGTCAGTTATCGGATGTAGCAATGATGATGAATCCTGTTTTTGCGACTCCAACATTATTGGCACAATAAGTGAAACTGGAGTTGTGAACTATAGTAGTATAGAGAAAAGATGGTTTATTAGCTCTCAAATCGGAGATTCACAATCCACAGGTGAAAGTACATTCTATTTTCCAATATCACTCTCTAAAGAATATCAATTCGAAGGAATCCATGTTTATTTCAAGGGTGACATCTATGACTATAATTATAGAAATAATGATGGAACAATAACTATTATTGCTGGTACAAAAGCATATTGTATCGATCTTATCCAGATAAGATTTGAAGATTGACGAAATAAAATGAAATGAGTATATTATGAATAGACAATTTGCAATGAAAATAGTTATTTTTTCACTATTTGTGACAACAGCTATTTATGCAAATGCTCAAGCTAGATACTGTGTTGAAGGAATCTATTATCTGACGGATTATAAAAACAAGACTGCCAAAGCATCATATCCAATGTCAGGAACAAAATATAAAGGTGATATTAAAATTGTTAGTTCATTTTCTAACTTTATAGTTAACGGTATTGATGATTATGCTTTCACTGAATGTCCAGAAGTTACATCTATATCTTTACCTGAAGGCATTCTGACCATAGGTATAAATGCATTTTCTGGTTGTTTTGGTTTAAAGAGTATCAATTTTCCAAGCAGTATAAAAGAAATCCATTCTAGTGCTTTTTATGGATGTTCGAGTTTGACTTCACTAGATTTTCCAATCTCATTATCTAAAATAGAAAACGGAGCATTTGTAAATTGTACAAATTTAAAGAAATTATCGTTCTATACAGACTTAGATATTTCAAATAACGCTTTCTTTGGTTGTAATAATTTAGATTCTGTCAATGTTTATTTAGGTAATGTATCAACTATTTATAATTACTATGGATTACAGCCAGCAAAAAATATTAATTTACCAGAGGGAGTAACAAAAATAGCTCCTTATGCTTTTTGTAACTTAAGTTTGATTTCAATTTCTCTGCCTTCCACTATAGATAGTATTGAGCAAGGAACTTTTAGTTGTTGTGAGAATTTAGTTTCTGTATTTATTCCAAATAATGTGAAAACTATTTCAAACCATGCTTTTGAGTATTGTACAAAATTGGAATCAATTATTATTTCAAATCTTGTTGATTCTATTAGTGATTTTGCTTTTTGGGGATGTTCATCACTTAAATCGATAAAGTTATCAGATTCTGTTGAATTCATCGGAAAATATGCGTTCTATGGTTGTTCATCACTTAAATACATTTGTCTTCCTAACAAAATTACTTCTATTGAAGAGCACGAGTTTGAAAATTGTACATCATTAGAAACTATAGATTTCTCAGAATCGCTAAAAGTGATAAAAGATGAAGCGTTCAATAATTGTACTTCTCTTTACAAAATAGATATACCAGAGGGAGTGACTACTTTTAAAAAATATGTTTTTACAAACTGTACTTCTTTACATGAGGTTAATTTACCAAGTACATTGTCTGATATGGGATGGATGGCTTTTGCTTATTGTTTCAATTTGGAAAAAATACATTTTAATGAGGGTTTTACTACCATAGGGAATTCAGTTTTTATAGAATGTGGTTTTAAATCATTAATAATTCCAGAAGGCATACTAAACATCAATCAATCTGCATTTGGTAATTGCTTAAATCTTGTTTCTGTTACACTGCCTGAAAGTCTTGTCTTTTTAGATAATGATGCTTTTGGAATAAGTGCTGGTAACGAAGATAATCTTTCAGAAATAGTATGTTATGCAAAAACGCCACCTATGCCTCGAGAAGAAACGAATTGGACAGATCCATTTTCTGGAAGGAATTATAAAGCTGTAGTTTACGTTCCAGAAGGGTGCGGTTCTTTATATAAAACAAACAGATTTTGGGGTAAATATGATAATATAGTTGAAATGAAATCAAGTGCTTGTTGTCCTATTGATAATGTATCTAAGAAGATAATAGGCTATTATTCCTTAAAAGGAGATAAAAGAGTTTCTCATAGATCGAAGGGTTTATTTCTTATAAAGATGAGTGATGGAACTATTAAGAAACAATATTTAAGATAGATGATGAAAAATAACTTATTATTGTGGATGAATGGACTGTTTTTGTTATTGTTAGGAATAATTAGCTGTAGCAGTGACGATGAAGAAACAATCCCTGAGATTTCAGGAACTATCATTGAGAAAGTGGATTGTAGCAAGGCTGTCTCAGATTTCATGGATCAGTTCTGTGAAGCTAGTCAAACTGATATTTATCTGTCTAACGAACCTCATAAAACATGTGTCATCAATAGCAAGGAAGAAATACTTAACTATAATTATACAAAGATATTACTCTTATCAGAAGACCAATTACCAGATATTGATTTTTCTAAGTACTCCTTAGTTATTGGTTACTATCAGCATGTTAATCGCATAGGGGCTAAGGTGCCCATCGAAAAGAAAAAACAGACGCTTTATGATTCAAACGATGGCTATATTTTAGAATTACAGTATACCTATCAGAAGATAAAAGAAAACCATGTGATAACTTGCGATGCTTATTATATTATCAACTGGGGACTTTATCCCAAGCTGAATGGTAATAAAGATATTAAGACACAGATGACGTTCATAAGGTAGAAACGAACATATCCAAGACATTTACTTTAAAAAAATGGAATAGCTGCCAGTTTACGTTAATTTATTATAAAAGTTAGTATATTTTGTGCAGGGATTTGTGACTTTGTCAGTTATATATGATGTAAACTTAAAAAGCTATTGCATGAAGAAAACAATTCTTTTGAGCCTGATGGCTTGCGTGATGATGGGACTGACCTCATGTGACTGGTTAGTTCCTGACGAAGACACCATATATGGTCCTGAAAGTGCCATTTATGAAATGTCGTTCAGTTTTAAGAATACAGAAGGTAAGAATCTTGTCAAGGATTTGCCCCTGAAAGAGTGGTATCCAAATGATCTGCCAATGGATCAGGCTTTTCAGGGATATTTGGAGGATAACTCATATTCTGTGTATTGTAGTCCCATGGAGTCTAAATATCCAAAGATATATAAACAGAAGCTTCATATGGTGAAGGCAGAGAATGATGACTGGCTGTTGCAGATTGATCATTTTTATTCTGACTACAAAGAGAAAAATCAGGGTTATACGTTTAAGATAAGGTTCCCAGAGTTGTTTGGAGATAATGAGGAGCATGAACTGAAGACCTATTGGACGATTCCTCATGAAAAGTATTGTAATAATCATTATGCGATTTGTAATCGTGCAATACTTGACGGTCAGGAATTGTCAGATATAGTCTATATCAACCATCCCAATGGTGTCAAAAGAGAAAAGTCCAATAAGATTACCATAATTGTTCAATGAAGATGAAAAGATCGATAATAATTCTAAGTCTGGGGCTCATGTTGTTGGTGAGCGTTCAGGCTTTTGGAATTGAGGTGAATACCAAATGGGGTAAGCCTACTGACGAGGAGTTGAATATGACAACCTACGCTGAAGACCCAGAGGCTGATGCTGTAGAATTGTGCCGTATGGTGGATGTCAGCTATGTCTATTTGAACGGCAGTTTCAAGGTATTCTATCGCATCAAGGACAGGCTGAAAGTGCTGAAGCCTGAAGGCAAACGGGTGGCAGACCATACGATTGTCTTTCGTGTCAGTGAAACGAACAAATCTCTCAGAGACATTGTAGCAGGCTTGAAGGCGACGGCATATAATCTTGAAGACGGGAAAGTGGTGAAGACGAAGATGGAGTCATCTATGGTTAATGAGGAGATGCTTGATAAATACCAGAAGGCTGTGAAGTTCAGTGTGCCTCAGGTGAAGGTTGGTACGGTGATAGAATACGAATACCGGATAGAAAGCGATTATTTTTGGGATTTGTATGACTGGTATGCACAGGGTGATGTGCCTGTGCAATATACGAGATACGATCTGGCTTATCCGGAATGGTTTCATTTCAATATTGAGGAAACTGGTATCAACCAGTTGGAGAGGAAGGTTGGCAAAGGTGACTTGAATTTGGGAGGAGAGTCTATCACTACTAATGTCTATACGTTTGAAGGCCACAACCTGCCAGCCTTGAAGGAAGACGGCTTCGTGTGGCATGCTGCTGACTATGGCAACAAGGTGACTCACGAATTGGGTGGCATCTATATTCCTGGTGCAGTACATAAAAACTACACGCAGACTTGGGAGGACATAGACAGGCTGTTGCTGGGTGACAGCGAATTTGGAGGCAGGCTTAAGAAGAGCAGTCCTTTGAAGGCAGAGATAGCCTCGTCAGGCATACTTTCCATCTCAGACAAACGTGAGAGAATAGCTGCCGTCTTTCAGTTGCTGAAGAGCAGGGTGCGATGGAACGGCAACTATGCATTCTGGGGAAAGCCTGCCTCGAAGGTACTATCGGAAGGAACTGGCACGAATGCCGACATCAATTTCCTGCTGATCAATATGCTGCAGGATGCTGGCATAGAGTCATTCCCTGTGGTGCTCCGCAACAGGGATCTGGGTGTGATGCCCCGTTCTCATGCCAGCCTGAAATATTTGTCTTCGTTTGTTGTTGGGGTACAGGAAACGGATTCAACATTCTTGTTTATCGACGGCTCTGTGGAGGACGGCTATCTGAACGTGCTGCCTCCCAGCCTGTTGGTGAGCAGGGCACGAGTGATCCAAAAAGATCATCCTGGCTACTGGGTAAATATCCAGAGCTACGCTTCAGGAGAGGAAACGACAGTCATTGAGGGCCATCTGAATGCAGACGGTCTGATGACCTGCAAGAAACGTAGGAATCTGATGGGAGAGACGGCTGCCAGTCTGCGCAAGGAGTGGCGTACAGCCAAGGACAGCATGGAGATGATAGGTAAGATTCAGGAAAGAGACGGCATTGAGGTGACGCGCTATCAGATAGATGGGAAAAAGGATTTTTCTCCAAAGGTAAGAGAGACAATGGAGTTCACGAAGCAGTTTGACGCTACAGTAGACAAGATATACATCAATCCGTTGGTAACGGCTCCTATGAAGGATTCTCCGTTTACGGATGCCACTCGTGACCTGCCTGTTGAGTTTCCCTTCCGACAGTCAGAGGCTGTCAGTGTAGTCATCAACCTGCCTGAAGGCTATGAGGTGGAAGAGATGGCTCAGCCTTTCGTGATGAAGATGGACGGTCTGACTGTTCAGGTTTTGGGAACGGTGAAAGGCAGCAGAATCCAGATGCGTTATAAGACGACTATAGACAAGACATTCTATTCGCAGGCAGACTATCAGGAGCTGAAGACAGTCTTCGATCAGTTAGTGGAACATGCCAACTATATGTTGGTCATCAAAAAGGAATCGTGATGAGGCGGTGGATTTTGTCGTTGATGATGTGGACAGTCTCGTGTCTGATGGCATGGGCTCAGAATGCCATTGTCGAAGAATTGTTGACAGAGGTGAATTGCGAGAGTCTGACTCATGCTACCGTTCATTATAAGACGGTTATCACGATACTCAACGAGCAAGGCGCTGCCCATGCAGGCTTCGTCTGTTCTTGCAGCAAGCAGGAGAAGCTGGTCAGTTTCCGTGGACAGATTACGAACGCCTCAGGGCAGGTTGTCCGCAAACTGAAGGAGAGTGAACTGAAGCGTACGGAGTATTCGCAGTACCTGGCTGTCGATGCCTTTACGATGTATCTGGAGTACACGCCTCCCTTCTATCCTGTGACTGTCACCTACGAATGGACTATCGACAACAAGGATAATCTGGCAGAGTTTCCCTGGTTCTGTCCGCAGCCTGGCTATGACGTTGCGGTGAAGAAGGCTTCTTATCAGTTGACGGCTCCCAAGGATATGGCAATCAGCTATGCCAAAGTGAATGTCGATCAGGATGTCGTGAAGACAGAAGGGGCGAAGAACTCACAGGTGTATTCGCTCCAGCTGACTGATCTGCCTGCCGTCCGTCAGGAGCCTTATGCCCGTCCTCTGCGTGAAAGGCTGCCCATCGTGTATTTCGCCCCAAGGATTTTTGCTTATTATGGTTCTCAGGGGAGCCTTGAAAGCTGGAATGACTATGGGAAGTGGGAATACGGACTGCTGAAGGGACGGGATGCGCTGCCAGAGAAACTGGTGGCAGAACTGCATCAGATGACGGATCATCTGCAGACAGATCGTGAAAAAGTGGAAAAGGTGTATGAGTATTTGGGCAGTAATACCCGATACGTGGCAGTGCTTCTCGGACTGGGTGGTCAGCAGCCTGCACCTGCATCCTATGTCAGCAAGAGTGGATTTGGCGACTGTAAAGGTCTCTCAAATTATATGAGAGCCATGCTGCAGGCTATTGGGATTCCTTCCTATTATACGACTATTAGTACAGACAATCGGAGACTGTTGAAGGATTTTGCCAGCGTGGGACAGATGAACCACGTGATTCTCGAGGTTCCTCTGCCAGATGATACGCTCTGGCTTGAATGTACGAATCCACAATTGCCCATAGGTTATGTGCATCAGGATATTGCCGGACATGATGCCATAGAGGTCAGTGCCGATGGAGGACGGATGGTACACCTGCCTGTATATGCTGACAGCACTAATCTGATGCACAGCACCATCAGAATCGCTCTCGATGCCAAGGGGTCGGCTCAGTTGTCTCTGGATCAGGAGTTTAGGAATTGTCAGTACGAGAACCGCATCCCCTTATTGAAGATGAACGATAAGGACCGTCAGAAAGTGCTGTTGAGAATGATGCCTTTGCCACAAGCGGAATTCGGCAGGCTGGATATTCGTGAGGAGGGTGCCATGATAAAGCTCGAAGCGGAAGTAACCAGTCTGAGATATGCCAATGTCACAGGGCAGCGGGTGTTTGTGCCTCTCTGCCCCGTTCACAGAGGCTACAGCATTCCTTCAGCAGGCAAGGAGCGTCAGGAGGATATCTATCTGAATATGGGGTATGTAGATGAGGATGATATCCAGCTGACTTTCCCTGAAGGCTACGAGATAGAGGCTAAGCCTCAGAACATGGTGATTGAAGAGCCGTTCGGTTCGTTTGTCATGCTGTTGCTACCCACCGAGGATGGTATTCGGATTGTGAACCGCCTCCTGATGAAGTCGGGTGTCTACGACAAGTCGCAATATCCCAAGCTGGTGGAGTTTGTCAGGTCTGTCAGTAGTGCTTACGCTCAGAAGGTGGTATTGAAGAAGAAAGAATAATAAATAAGGTGGCCGTTGATGTGCCACCTTATTTATTAGTAATTACTCGGGCTTGAAGTCTTCCTTGCCTACGCCGCAGATGGGGCATACCCAGTCATCGGGGATATCCTCAAATGCTGTTCCTGGCTCGATGCCACTGTCGGGATCACCTGTTGCGGGGTCATAGACGTAACCGCAAACTTCACAAATGTACTTCATAATCTCTTCAAGTTTTAGTTATTAATCAGGGTTGTTATTCTCTCAACAATCCGCTCTGGCGGAATGTTCTGTAGACATGCATAGTCCCCCCGGTGGCAGGGTTTGTTGCCGAAGATGCTGCATGGACGGCATTCGAGATCGATCTGGATGGCATTGTCGGTATTCTGGTTGAATCCCAGGAATCCTGCCATCGGATGAGTGGAACCCCAGACACTGACCACGGGTATGCCCGTCAGTGAGGCCAGATGCATATTGGCAGAATCCATGGAGAGCATCACGTCGAGGTGACTCATCAAAATCAGTTCCTGATACATACTTTCACAAAATCTCTTCACCGAGAGACACTGCCGATATTGGGCGGTCCACAACTGGAAATACTTGTCTTCCTGTTCCCCCTTCCCGAAGAGGAAGATACGACACTTGGGGTATTGGTTGAGGAGTGAGAAGATCACCTGTTCCATCAGTCGGGGAGGGTAGACCTTACCCTGATGGGCTGCAAAGGGTGCAATACCGATCCACTGTTCGAAATTCTTCTTCGGACCGACTTCCTTCGGTAACATATTCAGATTGCCGCCTTCTTCAGGGAAGATGCTGCGGAACTTCCGGATGTTGATGGGATAGCCCAGTCGCTCAAACACTTCTGCATAGCTGTCGAACGAGGTAGGGAGCTGTTGCTTCAACTTTTGGGCGACGAGCTTCCGACGCTGCCTCCTGTGCTTATTGATATGCTCCACCCGATAGCGCCCGAGGTTAAAGCGCAGTCTGAGGTATTCGGAACGTAGCACGTTATGAAGGTCTGCCACTTTCGTGAACTGTTTGGCTACCAAGCGACGATAGAGCGCATTCAGTCCTCTCACACCGTGATATTCTTTCTTCAGGTCGGCTTCCATGAAGTTGACATTGGGTGCCAGGTCGTCGAAAAGCGGACGGGCAAACTTCCTGCTCAATACCGTGATACGGATATCCGGGTACTGATGAGCCAGTGCCCACACCACAGGTACCGCCATCGCCACATCACCCAGGGCAGAGAATCGTATGACCAGAATATGCTCCTTCTTCATCTTCTCACTATCTCACTTCCTCACCTTCTCACTTTTTATAAAGTACCGGATTGGTGGCCGGATCATTATACATTTTCATCTGTCGATAGACCTTCATGTATTTACGACCCGCTTCGATATCCTCCAGCAACTGGTCGATGGCCAGTGAAAGGTCTTTCTGCTGTTCGAGCAGTACGTCCAGTTTAGCCTGGCACTTGGCAACGTGCTCCGGGCTGGCATCCGTTCTCGCCACCTGTTCACGCATGTGGTAGATTTTCAGAGCCAGGATGCTCAGTCGGTCTACTGCCCAGGCAGGGCTCTCCGTATTGAGCCGAGCATCGGACAAAGGTTTTACCTCTTCATAGTAATGACGGAAGTAGGAGTCAATCTGCTCCACCAGGTCTGTACGATCCTGATTACTGCGGTCAATGCGCCGTTTCAGGTTCAGGGCTTCTATCGGATCAATATGCGGATCGCGGATCAGATCCTCATAGTGCCATTGTACGGTGTCGATCCAGCATTTCAGATAGAGACTGTATTCTATGCCGTCTTTCTGATATGGATTACTTATCAGGGTATCGACATTATCCGTCAGGTGATAATCATCAATAGCCCGATTGAAAATTTGATTAGCTTGTTCTGTAAATGACATTTTAATTCGTTTTATTCCGCAAAGCTACGGAAAGTTTTTCAATTAACCAACTAAAAGTGCAGATTTTCATCAAATTTTGTATTTTTATAGTAACTTATACACTAAAAAAGGCTGTTTTTCTGCACAAACACCCCCTTTGTGTGCAAACAGAAGTGAGTTTTTCTTAAAAAAATTTGCGTAAGTGAAAGAAAATGTGTTACTTTGCACCCGATTTCAGCAAAAGACTGGAAAATTTTCAAGATAGCAAATCATTATTAACATTTTAAAGTATTACAATTATGTCAGAAATTGAAAGCAAAGTAAAGGCTATTATCGTAGACAAACTCGGTGTTGATGAGGCAGAAGTAAAGGCTGAGGCCAGCTTCACAAATGATCTGGGCGCAGATTCACTGGATACCGTTGAGCTGATTATGGAGTTCGAGAAGGAGTTTGGTATTTCTATCCCCGACGACAAGGCTGAGAAGATCGGTACTGTAGGTGACGCCATCGCTTACATCGAGGAGAACGCAAAATAAATCATGATGAATAACATAATGGTTGCTTTCAAGTCGGAAGCAACCATTATGCTTTAATAATAACTTATGGAATTAAAAAGAGTCGTTGTAACAGGATTGGGCGCAGTGACGCCAGTCGGCAACACTCCTGAGGAGATGTGGAAAAATCTCATCAACGGAGTAAGCGGCGCCGCAACTATTACAAGTTTCGATACAACTTTATTTAAGACGAAGTTTGCCTGCGAGATCAAGAATCTCGACGTGAACGATTATCTCGACCGCAAGGAGGCCCGTAAGATGGACCGCTATACCCAGCTGGCACTGATTGCCGCCAAGCAGGCTGTTGAGGATAGTAAGATGGATTTGGAAACCGAAGACAAGGACCGCATCGGTGTTGTCTACGGCGTTGGTATTGGTGGAATTAAGACCTTCGAGGACGAGGTGAAGTACTATGGCGTACATGAGGCCGAGGGTCCTAAGTTCAATCCGTTCTTCATTCCGAAGATGATTGCTGACATTGCAGCAGGACAGATTTCCATTATGTATGGCTTCCACGGCCCCAACTATATCACAGCCTCTGCCTGTGCTTCCTCTTCGAATGCACTGGCCGATGCCTTCAACCTGATTCGTCTGGGTAAGGCCAACGCCATTCTGGCAGGTGGTGCCGAGTCGGCTATCTGCGCCTGCGGTGTAGGTGGCTTCAATGCCATGAAGGCTCTCTCTACCCGTAATGATGAGCCTGAGAAAGCCAGCCGTCCGTTCAGCGCCAGTCGCGACGGATTTATCATGGCTGAGGGTGCTGGTTGTCTGATTCTCGAGGAACTGGAGCATGCCAAGGCCCGTGGTGCCAAGATCTATGCCGAGATGATAGGTGCTGGCATGAGTGCCGATGCCCATCACATCACAGCTTCTCATCCCGAGGGTCTCGGTGCCAAGCTCGTGATGAGGAATGCGCTCGAGGATGCCGGGATGAAGCCAGAGGATATCGACTACATCAACGTACACGGTACGTCCACCCACGTAGGTGATATCTCCGAGGCCAAGGCCATCAAGGAAGTGTTTGGCGATGCAGCCTTCAAGCTCAACATCTCTTCTACGAAGTCCATGACTGGTCATCTGCTCGGTGCTGCCGGAGCCGTTGAGGCAATGGTTACCGTGCTGGCCGTTCAGAACGATATCGTTCCGCCTACTATCAACCACGAGGAAGGCGACGATGATCCGGAGATTGACTACAATCTGAATTTCACCTTCAACAAGGCTCAGAAGCGTCTGGTGCGTGCTGGTCTCAGCAATACCTTCGGCTTCGGTGGCCATAACGCATGTGTGGTGTTCAAGAAGTATGAGGCTTAACGATATTATTGATAGAATCAAGCTCCCTTTCCGCAAGGAGAAGGAGCTTTTTTCTTCTCTCTATACCATCCTGGGATTCTATCCCCGCAACATCGAGTATTACAAGCAGGCGCTGATGCACAAGAGCATCCGCAAGCGCAACGACAAGGGCAAGCCGCTGAACAATGAGCGGCTCGAGTTCCTGGGTGATGCCATACTCGATGCTGCGGTGGGCTATATCGTCTACCGTCATTACGAGGGTAAGCGCGAGGGATTTCTCACCAATACGCGTTCCAAGCTGGTATCCAGAGAGACGCTTGGCAAGATTGCCAACGAGATGGGACTTGGCAGCCTGCTGCTCTCAGCAGGTCATTCCACTTCGCACAACAGCTATGTCGAGGGCAATGCTTTCGAGGCACTCGTCGGTGCCATCTATCTTGATCGCGGCTACGATGCCTGCCTTCATTTCTTCGACAGACAGATCCTGGGTAAGTATATCGACATCGACAAGGTGGCCTTCAAGGAGGTCAACTTCAAGTCGAAACTTCTGGAATGGAGTCAGAAGAACCGAGTGCGTCTGGAGTGGCGCATGCTGAAGCAGAAGCTCGATGAGAACGGCAGTCCGATATTCTCTTTCCAGGTCATACTCGAAGGCATCGAAGGAGAAAAGGGCACGGGCTATTCGAAGAAAGAGTCGCAACAGCAGGCCTCGAAGGACACCCTGCAACGCCTGAAGCGAGAGCCGCAGTTCGTCGATGCCATCTTCCAGGCCAAGACCAACCGCACGAAGATGGAAGAGTCGCCCGCTATGGCTGTTCCCGATACGGAACAGGAGCAGAACTTCATTATCCAGCAGGAGCCGCAGGAGCCGCCAGTAGGACCCTCAGAAGAGTCAGCTCCCAAGCGGGCAGGCAGAAGCAAGGCGGAAGCCCCAGCCGACGATGATTTCGACCTCTCCGACATTTCCCACAAAGAGAAATCCCGCGAGGAAATCATCGCCGAAGCCGAAGCCGCCGCCTTCGCCGAAGAATAATAGTTAATAACAAATGTGCCATCTGAATTTGCGAGTGGCACATTTGTTTTAAAACACAAATAAATATCCCGAAGTTTGACTTAAATAATACAAAAAAGATTAATTTTTTCCGTCGTTACAAGGGATTTGCGTAATTTTGCATGCAAAAATCGGCAAATTGCGCAAAAGAAAATGAGTCTGACTCAAATAGTAAGAAGATTTTTCGTGCCCCGTCAGCATGCTTTGGAAAAGTATCTGAACGAGGGTGAGGCATTGCAGCGGGCAGTGCTCAGTCACTTGATTTCCTCTGCCAAGGATACGGAATACGGCCTGAACCACGCGTTCTCTTCCATCAATGGCTATGAGGGTTTCATTGGCCATGTGCCGGTGAATACGTATGAGGAGCTGAAGGGCGACATCGACCGTATGCGTCAGGGCGAGGCGGATATCCTGTGGCCGGGCCGCGTGAAGTGGTATGCCAAGTCGAGCGGTACGACGAACGACAAGTCGAAGTTCATCCCCGTCAGCCGTGAGGGTCTGCAGAAGATCCACTATGCCGGGGGTCGCGACTCTGTGGCTATCTATCTGAGGAACAATCCCAAGTCGGCCCTGTTCGACGGTCGGGCCCTGATTCTCGGAGGCAGCCACTCGCCGAACTATAACCTGAAAGACTCGCTGGTGGGCGACCTCAGTGCCATCCTGATAGAGAACATCAATCCGCTGGCCAACCTGGTGCGCGTGCCGAAGAAGGAGACGGCGCTGCTGAGCGACTTCGAGGTGAAACGGGAGCGGATAGCCCGTGAGGCGATGACGAAGAACGTGACGAATATCTCGGGCGTGCCTTCGTGGATGCTCTCCGTGCTGACCTGTATGATGGAGATTACGGGCAAGACCCATCTGGAGGAGGTGTGGCCCAACATCGAGGTGTTCTTCCACGGCGGAGTGGCCTTCACGCCCTACCGGGAGCAGTACAAGCGGCTCATCACCTCGCCCAACATGCACTATATGGAGACCTACAATGCCAGTGAGGGCTTCTTCGGCATACAGGACGACCCGACAGACAAGTCGATGTTGCTGATGCTCGACTACGGGGTGTTCTATGAGTTTAAGGAGATGGGGCGCGAAGGTGCTGACAGCCCTTCGCCGAAGATCGTGCCGCTTTGGGAAGTGGAGACGGGCAAGAACTATGCGATGATTATCTCCACCTCGTGCGGACTGTGGCGCTATGAGATCGGCGACACCATACAGTTCACCTCGACGAATCCCTATAAGTTCATCATCAGTGGCCGCACGAAGCACTTCATCAATGCCTTTGGCGAGGAGCTGATCGTGGACAATGCCGAACAGGGACTGGCCTATGCCTGTGAGCAGACGGGTGCCGAGGTTCTGGAGTACACGGCGGCGCCGGTGTTCATGGATGCTAATGCGAAGTGCCGCCATCAGTGGCTCATCGAGTTCTCCAGGCCGCCTCAGGATCTGCAGCAGTTTGCCACGCTGCTCGACCGGAGACTGCAGCAGATCAACAGCGACTACGAGGCGAAGCGCTACAAGGACATCACGCTGCAACACTTGGAGATTGTCGAGGCACGGCAGAACCTGTTCAACGACTGGCTGAAGTTGCGTGGCAAGCTTGGCGGGCAGCACAAGGTGCCCCGTCTGAGCAACAGCCGTGAGACGATTGAACAGCTGCTTAAGCTGAATGAAAGAATGAAAGAATGAAAGAATGAAAAATGAGAGAATGAAAGATTTCAAGCTGAAAGAATTTGCCACTTCGGGGAGAAGGGGAATGCACAGGGGGAAATCCTTGCGCAAGGCTTTTCTCATTTTTTCATTATTGCATTTTCTCATTTTTCTCTCTTGCGCCAGGATGGGATCGCCCGATGGCGGATGGTTCGACGATGACCCCCCGAGGGTGCTGAGCAGCTCGCCCGAAGACATGTCGGTGAATGTGAAGTCGAAGAAGATCACCATTCTCTTCGATGAGTATATCAAGATAGAGGATGCGACTAACAAGGTCATCGTGTCGCCTCCGCAGCTGGAGATGGCAGAGATCAAGGCGTCGGGCAAGAAGATTATCGTGGAGCTGAAGGACACGCTGAAGGAGAACACCACCTACACGATCGACTTCAGCGATGCCATCAGCGACAATAATGAGGGTAACCCCATGGGCAGCTACACCTACAGCTTCTCTACCGGTGAGCGCATCGATACTTTCGAGGTGTCGGGCTATGTGCTCGATGCCAGCAACCTGGAGCCTGTCAAGGGTATCCTCGTGGGACTCTATGCCGACGTGGCCGACTCGGCTTTCAAGACCAAGCCGATGCTGCGCGTCTCACGTACCGACAGCCGTGGACACTTCGTGGTGAAGGGTGTGGCTCCCGGCACTTACAGGGCCTATGCCTTGCAGGATGTCGATGCAGACTTCAAGTTCAGCCAGAAGAGCGAGATGATAGCCTACAACCACCAGACGTTTGAACCCACTTCGAAGCCAGATACCCGTGTGGATACCGTGTGGCGCGACTCGTTGCATATCGATGCCCTGCTGCAGGTTCCCTATACCCACTTCCTGCCCGATGACATCACGCTGCTGGCATTCACACAGACGCAGACCGACCGCTATCTGGTGAAGTCGGAACGGGCGGAGGCCAACAAGTTCTCGATGTACTTCAGCTACGGACACCCTGAACTGCCAGTCATCCGAGGCCTGAACTTCGACGCCGACAGTGCCTTTGTGGTGGAGACGAAGGAGAAGCAGGACACCATCCACTACTGGCTGCGCGACACGACACTGATCAACCAGGATACGCTCCGCATGGAAATCACCTACATGATGACCGACACGCTAGGCAATCTGGTGAGTCAGACCGATACCCTCGAAGCTCTTGCAAAGACTTCATACGAGAAGCGCATGAAGGCCCTGGCCAAGGAGATCGAGCAGTGGGAGAAAGACCAGGAGAAGAAGAAGAAGCGCGGCGAGGACTACGACTCGATCTATCCGGTGAAGATGCTGGAGCCGAAATACAATGCCTCGTCGTCAATGGATCCCGACGGCAAGGTGACGATAGAGATGCCTACGCCGCTGACACGCTGCGACTCGGCAGGGTTACATCTCTATTCGATGATCGACTCCGTCTGGTACGAGGCACCCTTCACCTTCAGGCCGATAGAGAACGAGCCTCGCAGGTATGAGTTCCTGGTCAGCTGGAAACCGGGTATCGAGTATAGCTTGGAAGTGGATTCGGCAGCCTTCGAGGATATCTACGGCCTGGTGTCGAAAGCCTATAAGCAGGGCATCAAGGTGAATAATGAGGATAAGTACAGCACGCTCGACCTGAAGCTGAGCGGCATCACCGACACGACCCTGATCGTGCAGCTGCTCAACAATTCAGATGCCGTTGTGAAGGAGGTGCACGCCGTGAAGAATGTGGCATCGTTCAAGTACGTGACACCTGGGAAGTATTACGTGCGGGCCTTCATCGACAGCAATGGTAACGGCATCTGGGATACCGGCGACTACGGTGAGGACCGTCAGCCCGAGGCCGTCTATTACTATCCGAGGGAGATAGAGTGTAAGGAGAAGTGGGATGTCACCCAGAGCTGGAACATCACTTCTGTGCCCGTCTTCAGGCAGAAGCCTCAGGCCATCACCAAGCAGAAGCCTGAAGCCACGAAGAAACAGAAAAACCGTAACGTAGAACGCGCCCGGCAGTTAGGCATCGAATATGTCAAGTCGAAGGGTGTAAAAGTAGAGAAGAAATGATGAAACGAATAGTCTGTATAGTGTGTCTGACGTGTGGGATGGCCTTGTCTGTTGCAGCACAGTGCGGAATCGACAACACCGCTTTCAAGAGTGGTGAGATGCTGAGCTATGACCTGTATTTCAACTGGAAGTTTATCTGGATGAAAGTGGGCACGGCGCAAATGGACACGAAGATGACGAAGTTTGAGGGCAAGGAGGCCTGGAAGTCGTATCTCATCACCCGTGGTAACAGCAAGCTCGACAAATACTTCGTGATGCGTGACACGCTGCTGTCGTATTGCAATCCCGATCTCTCGCCGCTCTATTTCCGCAAGGGAGCCCGCGAGGGAAGCAGATACTACGTCGACGAGATCTGGTACAGCTATCCCAACAACCTGTGCCAGCTGAAGAAGCACCGTATTGATGCCGATGGTGAACAACACTGGAAGACCAGCACCTATAAGACCTGTATCTACGACATGATGTCGATCTTCCTCCGTGCCCGCAATTTCGATGCCACGAAGATGAAGAAGGGCGAGGTGATACCCATGCCTATCAGCGATGCGCGCAGCCTGACGAACTCCTGGCTGGAGTACCGCGGCAAGGAGAACTTCAAGATGAACAACTCGAAGGAGAAGTTCCGCTGCCTGGTGTTCTCGTTCTATGAGCGGGAGGACGGGAAGAGCCATGAGCTGATCCGTTTCTACATCACCGATGATACGAACCATATACCAGTACGCCTTGACCTGTTCCTGAGTTTCGGAAGTGCCAAGGCGTACCTGAACAACTATCAAGGCGTACGCAGCGCCATGACGGCAAAAATCAATTAGTTTTTCTCGAATTCTGCGATTTTATCCAAATAGTACTGCCTGAGGTCCTTCCAACTGTAGTAGGGCCACTGGGCGGTCTCTATGGGCAGATAGGCCTCGCGCTCGTTGAGCAGGGCCTTCACAAGGATCTCGCCGCCAGCGGCAGCCTTCCCTTTCTTTCCCTTGGCGGGACGGTAGAAGATTAGCTGCACGTTGCAGCCCATGGGGAAGATGCGGTAGTTGCGCCAGTACTTGTCGAGTTCGTCGAGGTTCTCCACAGCCATGCCGCAGTTGTCGAGCTCCAGCAGGCAGGCCAGCGGCATGACGCAGACCTCGTGCCCGAAGCGGAGGGTGGCCTGTGTCTGGGTGACGGTGTCGGCAGTCTCGATGATGTTCTTCAGCAGGTTCAGCTGACTGAAGGGCATCTTGCCGCCTGAAACGGGTGATGCACCGTAGTCGAGATACCAGCCGATGTTCTTCTGCCGCCACTGGTCGTAAATCTCCTCGTCGGTGAAGAGCGAGAAGAGCTCCAGGTCGGTGTCATGGCTCTGCATGTTGCAGGCCACGTGGAAGAGCTGCCGCATCAGGGCGCCCGCGCTTACATTATTATATACGTAGTCCTGGTCGTTGAAGAGTTCCTTCATCAGTCGCTCGGGGTGGGTGTACTTCAAGGTGTAGTCTCTGTCCTCCTTGTCGCCGGTGTTGCGGCCCATCTCCTTGACGATGCCGTCCCAAGGCTGGTTCAGGTAATACTGCAGCGACTCGCTGACGTCGTTGTGGATCTGTGCCGTGGGGTTGGCGGCTGCCAGTTCCTCGCACTCGGCAATCATCGAGAGGATGCAGCGGTTGACGGTGGTCGAGCGGGCATCGATCTTCACATCCTTTGTCTTGAAGATCTCGGGGAAGTTCTCAGTCATGCGCTTGCCGATGCCGTGGTGCTGGCGCTCTCCGACGGTGGTCAGGTCACCCAGGCGCTTCGTGCTGGTGGCGTAGATGGCTTCCAGTGTCTCCAGTGTCTTCTCGCCCAGCGGTGTCAGCTTGCCCAGTTCCTTGGAGATCTTCAGTGTGCGGATGGGCTGGCTGTAGTTGCCGTCGTTGATGAGCCAGCGCGAGCCGTGACGTCCGTAGTGGCTCATGTAGAAAGGCTCATAGCCCTTCGGGGCGGGTGTCAGTGGCTTGTCCGTCAGCTGGCGGTCATAGTCCAGATAGTTACTGCCTGCCAGAAAGTGGTTGGCGGTGATTTCATCCTTTGCTGAAGTCTCGAATACAGGGGCTTTCTGAGCCTGTGCTGCCATCGTGAATCCGACGGCGAGTAATAGTAGTTGTCGTTTCATTCTGTTTATGAGTTTGGTTTTATGGGGGCAAATATACGACTTTTTTTGTAAAGTGCCAAGGGTTAGGATGAAATATCTGGCTATTTGCTTCGAAGATTCGTTTTTTTGCACTACCTTTGCAGCCGAATTTCCGACAACGAATGAGAAAGATAGCGATTTTAGTCTTCTTGTGGCTGGGCTGTCAGGTATCTGAGGCACAGTTGGTGATCAACGAACTGATGCAGTCGAATGTGGATTGTATCATGGACGACCTGAATGATTTCCCCGACTCGTGGGTAGAGCTATATAATCCCACTTCGCAGGGCATCAACCTGTGGGACTACCGCCTGGGCATCAGCGAGAACAGCGACGAGGCCTGGCAGCTGCCGTACACGATGATCGGTGGGGGACAGTATGTGCTGATCTGTTGCGACAAGGAGTCACAGGGCCTGCATACGCCTTTCCGGCTTGAATCGGGAAAGGGTGGGGCGGTCTATCTTTTTCGGGGCAACGACATTGTGGATCAGGTAAAGGATCTGCCCAAGCAGCCGGCACCTAATATCGCCTACGGACGGAAGACCGACGGCGGCGAGGAGTGGGGCTATCAGCTGGAACCGACACCCAAGGCATCGAATTGCGGACGCACGAGTGATAAAATCCTGGGCGACCCCGTGTTCAGTGAGCTGGGTAGGGTGATGACCGACGATGGCTCCCTGACGCTGACGCTGAGCCTGCCGGAAGGTGCTCCCGAGGGAACGGAGATACGGATGACCACAGACGGTTCAGAGCCTATGGCGGGCAGCACGAAGTACACCGGCCCGCTATCCATCAGCTCGACGACGATTGTCCGGGCCCGTCTCTTCTGCGACGGCTGGCTCTCACCCCGCAGCGTCACGCAGAGCTATATCTTTTTCCCACGTCAGCAGACACTCCCCGTAGTGAGCATCGTCACCAACAACCGCTACTTGACCGACTCGAAGATCGGTATCTATGTGGACGGCAACTACCAGAGCAACAAGAAGAACTATGAGTTCAACTGGCGGCGCCCGATGAACATCGAGCTCTTTGAGGCGTCGGGCCAGCAGAGTGTCATCAACCAGCTTTGCGAGGGCCGCGTGGCGGGAGGTGCCACCCGCAGCGCCATGCTGAAGACACTGGCCGTCTATGCCCACAAGCGGTTTGGCACGAAGCACTTCAAGTATGAGTTCTTCCCCGATCAGAAACCGGGCATCAAGGAGTTCAAGTCTGTTATGCTCCGCAACGCCGGTAACGACTTCGACTATCTCTATATGCGCGACGCCATCATCCAGCGAACGATGGCGAGCCACGTGGATCTCGACTGGCAGGCCTGGCGACCCGCCATCATCTATATGAACGGAGTCTATAAGGGTATTCTCAATATCCGGGAACGCAGCAACGAGGACAATATCTGGTCGAACTACGACAAGCTCGAGGACATCGACATGGTGGAGAACTGGAAGGAGCTGAAGGCGGGCGACAAGGATGCATTCAACGTCTTCTTCGCTTACTGCAAGGGGAAAGGGCAGACGATGGCAGATTTTGAAAAGTGGATGGACTGCAGCGAGTATGCCGACGTGATGCTGATGAATCTCTACTACAACAATCTCGACACCCCGGGCAACAACTGGGTGATGTGGAAGCCCCGCACGGAAGACGGGCGCTGGCGATTCGTGGTGAAGGACGTGGACTACGCCATGGGACTCTACGGCGAATCATATCAATATAAGATCCTGAACTGGCTCTATAACCCCAATTATGACTATGGGCACAACTGGGGTGCCAACAGCTCTGACGCCACCCGCATCTTCCGCCGCCTGATGGAGGATCCGGAATTCTTCACGATGTTCATCGACAGGGCCTGCATCTATATGGGCGACTTTATGAACGAGAGGGGCACCCGCAAGCTCTGGGACCCGATGTTCGATGCCATCAAGTTGGAATATCCCTACCACCGCAAGCTGATCAACGAGTGGTGGCCTAACTATTACGACGAAATGGGAAAGGCACAAGCCTGGCTCTCCCAGCGCACGAACATGTTCTATCAGCACATCGGCGACTACTATAAACTGGGCAAACCCATTACGATGACAGTGAACAAGTCTGTTGAGGAATCCGTGGAAACCAGCTTCAACGGCATCAGGCTCTCGGAGGGATTCTTCGACGGCAAGTTCTTTGCCAACCGCCAAGTGACGCTGACATGCAAGGCGCCGGAGGGCAAGGCCGTTTCAGGCTGGAATGTACAGACCGTCTCCACCACGGGCAGCGTGACGCAGACGTTTGTAGAGGGTGAAACCTGTGCCTTCACCATGCCCGAGTGCAGCAGTATGGTTATCAATGCCGTCATGGGCATTGGTAGTGGCATCGAAAGCGTCTCCGAACCGCAATGGACCTGGCAGAAAGACGGCAACAGGCTCATCCTCTGCGGTGTGCCTGCCGGAACCAGGGTGCAGCTCTACGACCTGCGGGGCATTCAGCTCCAGGCAGTCGATGCCGACGGCTCCGTCATCATCCTGCCCCTCGCCCCCGGCCAGCTCCACCTCCTGAAAGTCGGCCCCAAGACCATCAAGCTGTAATATATCATCTCAGCGCTTCTTGCTGTTGATGCGGGAGCGGGTGGAGCGGAGCGTGCTGTCGCTGACACCCATGATACGCTGGATATCCTCGTCGCTCTTGCCCTGATGCTCAAGGACGGCAAAGAAGATGTATTTGGGTGACAGGCGGTTATAGTCATTTTCCATCTCGTTGACAAACGGCAGATCGTGCAGCTTGTAGTATTCCAGATAGTTGATGAAGTCCTCTTTGCTCCAGCGGACGGTAGTACTTCCCGATTCGATGGCTTCATAGAGTTCCTTACCCTTGGCGAGAATGCCCGAATGGCGATGTGTCAGGTCATTGATTTTGTCATGCAGCTTCTTAATCTCTGAGGCACTGGCCTTGCCACTGCTCTCCAGTTCTGCTGCCTTCTTGGTATAGGCATCCAGCTGGACCTTGCTTTCCGCCAGTTCCTTTTTCGCTTTCATACCCTGACGACTCTTATAGCCAAGGAATGCGATGATAATCGCCGTCAAAGCAAGCACCCATAATCCGAAGCCCATGTACTTTTCCCGCAAATCCCTGACGGCAGTCTCCTTGTCATATTTCGCCTGAATCTCTGCAACCTGATCCTCCCTTTGACCATCATAGAATTGCTTTTGCATCTGGAGAATACTATCTGCCAAGGCATTCGCTTGCAGGTAGTCTTTCCGTGCCAAGCTCTGTTGGCGCATAGCTTTCAGTATATCTATCTTCACTTTTGTGCTGCCATTCATCTTCAGAGCTCTATCCCATACCTCTTGAGCCTTTGCAATATCGCCCTCTTTCAAGTAAATATTTGAAAGTGTTAGGTATGTGCGTAACATAGGGTGTATTTCAATAGCTCTAAGTAAATAATTCTTAGCTATCTCAGAATCATTTTTTTCATAGAGTTCTCCAATTCTTGTGTAAAGGTATGATCTGTCTTCCTCTGTGATGTATTCGGCAATAAGTAAACATTGTTGAGCACAGGCAGCAAGGCTGTCTGTTTTCCCAAGACGTGAATAATTATTAGCCATATAGAGTAAAGCAATTGCTTGTCTTTCTCTATCATCTAATTGTTGTGCTATCTGATAGGCTTGTTTTGCGTATTTTTGAGATAAAACATACTCAGATGCTCTACCATTATAATAGGATAATTTCTCATAGATTTTATGCTTCAACAAATAACTCTTTGTTTTATTGGCTTGCTCTTCTGCCTGTTTGATAAGTAGGATTCCTTCTTGTGGCTTAGTAGAATTATAGATATTTACTCCTTTATAATAATAAGCACGTGCTAATTTTTCCTTGTCGAAAGTATCCTTATAATAATTGATGCTAAAATTTGTAGAGCTATCTGACGAATCTGGTCCTTTTAGTCTATATCGACTTTCAGCTAACAATAGGTAGTAATATGCAGAATCAGCTTTATTATCGATTTTTGCTATTTGGATACGATCAAGGCATGTCTTTGCTGAATCCACCTGATCATGAACCAACATTGAATCTATCTGTGCTAACTGCTCAGACACCCTATTTCCTTGGCAACCCACCATGAAAATGGTTGTAAGGATCAAAAGCGTTAATACCGTTTTCCTCATGCTCGCTGCAATTCTGCTGCAAAGATACGAAAAAACTTTCAAACACCATACGTTTTGATATATTTTTCTATGTTGCAGCCATTATAACGACTAAGAAGAGGTGACTTTTGCTTCATTTTTCGTGCAATTGCTTTGTTGCATTTTGTGCAACAAACTTATTATCAGAAGTTTATAATTAGTTTAGCCCTGCAACAGAAGAAATAAAAAAGTCTCATAAAAGCTTGCAAAAGTCGATTTTCCATTCTAATTTTGCTCTCCAGAAACGTTTCGTTGTGGTGTAGATTACATCAAAAAACAAATATGTAGTAATTAAAAAGTCAATTATGAAGAAAGAAATTATGAAGTTCCTCTTAGGAGGTTTAGTGACTAAAGTTTTCTTGATTGGAATCGTGGTGTTAGCTGCATCATGCAGCAGTGATGATAACGATGATCCTCAGCCACAGCCAGAGGTGCTGGATTTGGATACCGAGCCAGCGATGGATTACGACGGCTTGAGTGTTCAGTTGCAGCTGTTGAACTCTGACAGCGTGGCTTTAAAAACGTTTAAAGAGGGTGAGGACATCATTTTCAAGCTGACTATTACCAATAATAGGACTAAAGTGGCTTCAATCCCTGCTTTAGAATTGCTGGCAGAAGACATCTTTCATATATATTCTGCAGACGGCAAAGATTTAGGCAAGCCTTGGGATGATTATATTACTGGAGGAGGTGGCATATTGCCGGTATATATGGAGCGTCCGCAGATTATTGACTGTCGTTTAGATGGTAAAGTAGAACCTTTTAATCTTGATGAGTTTAATGAAGCAATGTGGCAGACTGTTCACTTGAGAAAAAGAAATTTATATGAAAAACTACCCAAAGGCAATTATTACACAAAGTTTGATATGCCTTTCGAAAAGGGGCAGATTATTACATTTAAAAAGGAATTCAAAGTGATATGAGATATGGATGCCATGATAAACATGCACATATATAGTAGTTATAATATGTGGAAAAGAAGTGACCCTTCTGACCCTTACGACCCCTACTTGCAGGGGTCACGAGGGCCGGGAGGGTCGTTTGATTTTGAAGTATGACAACTATGGCAATTAGACCAGAATAAGGGTTTTTCCTAAAAAGATGGTCGTAGCAAAAATTCCAATAGGAGTAATGAAAATTATAAGGCTCGTAACAAAAATTCCAAGGCTTGGAATTTTGATAAGAATTGTGCTAGCTTTGCCTATAGCCGGTGGCTTGCAATTAGTGTTGCCGTTTCTGATTCAGCAGATGGCTGACATGGGAATCAAGAATAAGGATATTGATTTCATCTGGCTTGTCTTCGCTGGTTTGATGATGGTGACGCTGAGTCGGACTGTTGTTGATCTTTGGCGACCACGGGAGGATACATACCTCAGGCAACTATCAATGGGTACGATGTTCCCGATGATGACATTCGTGATGTATGCTGCTGTACTTTGTTGGTACGATCCGCTGATATTCTGTATTTTCCTTGCAGGCAGTTTTCTCTATGGCTTATGGATTGCATTGTTCCTCAATCGACGAAAAGTGCTTGGCGATGAGCAGTTCACACGTCAGGTAGAAAACAAAAACGTAGCTAACCAGATGATTACGTTGATGCAGGAAATCAAGCTGCAGTCATGCGAATGGCGCATAACAGAGGAATGGCAGCAGGCACAAATGTATCTGTCCGACGTACAGAAACGTAACCTCAAGCTGAAACAGCAGCAGGAAGCTGGATGCACTCTGATAAATGAGACGAAGAACATCGTTATCACAGTATTCTCTGCCATAGCAGTTGTCCACGGAGATCTGACATTGGGCATGATGCTTGCCATCTTGTATATCATTGGACAGCTTAATTCGCCAATTGAGCAACTGACGTACTATTACTATGCTATGCAGGACGTCAAGATGTCATCTGAGCTATTCAAGAACGTACTCAAAGCTGGCGAATATGATGTTGATGGCTGGCGAAAAAAAGGATATAAAAACGGCAGGAAGGAGATGGAGCTGCAAGGGGTGAACTTCAAATACGACCCGCAAAACCCCAAGTGGATACTTCAGGATGTAAGCTTTAAGATACCTGAGGGAAAGGTGACTGCCATCGTGGGAGCTTCGGGTAGCGGCAAGACAACTATCATCAAGCTGTTGCTGAAATATTATACCATCTTTGAGGAGGAAGGACAGGGAAATATCAATCTCGCGGGCTGGTTCCTTTCGCTGTATAGTTTCAGGTGGTGGTACCAACGTTGTGGCGTTGTCATGGAGGATGGTACGATCTTCTCCGACTCTGTTGCCAGGAATATTGCCATCAGTGATAGAGAAATAGATGAAAAGCGTCTGATACGGGCAGCGGAGATAGCTTGCTGCAAGGACTTCATAATGGGGTTGCCGCAACAATTTGACACGAAGATTGGGCGTAATGGCATGGGACTGAGTCTTGGAGAGAAGCAGCGCATCCTCATTGCGAGAGCTGTGTATAAGAATTCAGACTTTATCTTCCTCGATGGAGCAACCAATTCACTCAATGCCATGAATGAACAGCAAATCGTGGATAATCTAGAGCAGTTCTATCAAGGCAAGACGGTGATAATCGCAACCCAGCGTCTCCCAATGGTAAAGCATGCAGACCAGATTGTGGTACTCGACGACGGAAAAGTCGCAGAAATCGGCACTCACGAAGATCTCATGGCAAAACGAGGTACATATTACAAACTGATGCGCAATCAGCAAGATGCGCAGGGTGACTTATACTGGTATAGGTAGACACATTTAGTAACAATTAAAATGTTTATCTATTATGAGTAAAGTATGTAAGAGGTACAGTGAGGAGTTCAAGTTGTCCGTTATTCGTGACTATTATTCCTCAGG
>JAEEGG010000584.1_pt1 | contig 114179 bp, 86 predicted proteins | sample 9134161 | NCBI WGS metagenome assembly JAEEGG01 (sample SAMN16246543, study PRJNA631951) | gut metagenome | biome: gut microbiome; feature: rumen; material: CR-attached | host: Bos | place: Iran: Karaj | collected 2018-10
GGGCAGCAGCAGACGGGAGAACTGGACCACAAGGGCCTCAACGAAGAACTGTACCAGTACAATACCAAGATAAGCATACCCTTCGTCGTGTCGTCCCGCGGCTACGGCTTGCTCTTCGATGCCTATTCTCTGAGCCGCTGGGGCAATCCAGCCCCTTACCGGCAGCTCGGCGAAGTGTTCCGGCTCTATGATGCACACGGCCGCGAAGGTGCCCTCAGCGGGATATACCGGACTGCCGACGGCCAGACTCTGGAGAGGCGCGAAGAATCCCTGTTTTTCGAAAACGAGCAGGTGATAGCCAACCTGCCGGAGCTGCGGCTGAAGGGCGCTGTCGTCACCTATGAAGGCGAGATAGAGGCCCCGGCGGCCGGCGATTACTATTTCACCCAGTACTACGCAGGCTTCCAGTCTGCGTTCATCGGCGGCGAGCAGGTGATGCCCCGCCGCTGGCGTGCCGCCTGGAATCCCAACAGCTGCCGCTACTGCGTCCACTTCGAGGCTGGCGAACGGAAGTCCTTCAAGGTCAACTGGGAGCCGGACGGGGATGTGTCGTATCTCAGCGTGAAGGTGGCCGAGCCCCGCTCCGCGGCAGAACAGTCGCAGCTGAGCTTCTGGTCGGAATTCGAGCCGCAGGCCGACTTCTACTTTATGGCGGGAGAGGACTTTGACGAAGTTATAAGCGGCTACCGCACCCTGACCGGCAAGGCATCGCTCTACCCCAGATGGTCCTTCGGCTTCTGGCAGAGCCGCGAGCGCTATACAACACAAGATGAGCTGGTCGGCACACTCGCCGGGATGAGGCGCCGCGGCATCCCTGTCGACAACATAGTGCAGGACTGGCAGTACTGGGCTCCGGACCAGTGGGGCAGCCACGAGTTCGAGGCTTCGCGCTATCCCGATCCTGAGAAAATGCTGGACGACGTGCACGCGATGCACGGGCGGTTTATGATCAGCGTATGGCCCAAGTTCTACACCAATACCGAGCACTACAAAGAGCTCAAGGCCGCGGGCTATGCCTACACCCACGCTGAGGATACGGCGCTGGTGGACTGGCTGGGCCATCAGCAGTCTTTCTATGACGCTTACGCCGAGGGCGGCCGCAAGATGTTCTGGCGCCAGATGGACGAGACCCTCTACAGCCGTTTCGGCCGTAAGATTGACGCCTGGTGGATGGATGCTTCGGAGCCGAACCTGCGGGACTGCCTGCCGATGGACTATCTCAAGTGGCTGCTGACACCCACGGCGCTTGGCCCGTCCACGGAGTATCTCAATGCCTACTCGCTCGTGAATGCGGATGCCATTTATACAGGGCAGCGCAGCGTCAACCCCGACACCCGCGTGTTCCTGCTCACCCGCAACGGCTTCGCCGGACTGCAGCGCTATTCCACCGCTTCGTGGAGCGGAGACATCGGCACTACCTGGGAAGATATGCGGATGCAGATGGCTGCCGGACTGAATTATTCAATGTCCGGCCTTCCGATGTGGGGAATGGATATCGGCGGCTTCTCGGTCACCGACCGCTTCAACGCTGCTATGCGGGCTTACCTTCGTGACGGACGTCAGAGTGAGGCTCTCGACGAGTGGCGTGAACTTCAGACCCGCTGGCACCAGTTCGGCGCCTTCGTTCCGCTGTTCCGGACTCACGGGCAGTGGCCTGCGCGCGAGCTGTGGAACATCGCGCCCGAGGGTTCGCAGACTTATGACTCCATACTTTGGTATATGCAGCTGCGCTACCGCCTGATGCCTTACATATACTCGCTGGCCGCTGCGGTGCATTTCGATGACTACACGATTATGCGCGGTCTGCCGATGGATTTTCCCGGCGACCCCGAGGTGCGGGACCTTTCCGACCAGTGGATGTTCGGCCCCGCCTTTATGCCCTGTCCCGTTTATGAGTACAAGGCCCGCAGCCGCAGCGTATATTTCCCGATGGGGTTGTGGTATGACTTCTACACCGGAGCCAGTATGGTAGGAGGTAAGCGCTTCACGATGCCGGCGCCCTATTCGCGTATGCCGCTGTATGTCCGTGAGGGTTCCATCGTGCCTGTAGGTCCTGCGATGCAGTGGTCCGACGAGAAGCCTGCGGACGACATCCTGCTTGTGGTGTATGCCGGAAGCGACGGCTCTTTCACCCTCTACGAGGACGAGAATGTGAACTACAATTATGAGAAAGGGGCTTATGCGAAGATTCCGCTTGTGTGGGACGATGCTTCGCGCACCCTGGCCATTGGAGAGCGTACAGGCAGCTTCGACGGTATGCTCACCTCGCGCACGTTCCGCGTAGTGGTCTGCGACCGCACCCATCCCTTCGCCTACGACCCCGATGCTCCCGGCACTCCGGTGCAGTACGATGGCTCGGCAGTTACCGTTCATTTTGACGACTAGAAAAATATTTTTGCACTAATTCTAAAAATATCTATCTTTGCAGTCCCTTATGGGAAGGAGAGTTGGCCGAGTGGTTGATGGCGGCAGTCTTGAAAACTGTTGATCCGAAAGGGTTCGGGGGTTCGAATCCCTCACTCTCCGCAAAGAAAAGGCAGCTGGTTGCGATCCGCAACCAGCTGTTTTTGGTTTCGGCCCGTCGCGAAAGCTAGCTTTCGCAGGGGGCCGGGGCCAAAAACACTAGCAGTCGGCCCATAGGCCGACAGCTGCTTTTGCTTTGCCTTTACATATTACTTGGAATCTTGCCGCCGTTTATATATATTTGAGTATGAAAAAGATACTTCTGTTCTTGCTATGCGGCACAATAGTCGCGAGCTGCGGTTTGGCCAAGAAAACCGCCCAAGATGTCGTCGATGAAAAAGTGACGGCCCTATCTAACCTCAAGGGCGCGACTGTAGAGTCGGTAACCCTCGAAGACGGCCTGGCGGCCCTTAAGGTTACTTTCGAAAGCGGAATCCTCTTCGGATTCAATCAGACGAATATCAGTGATATCGCAAAGGCGTCGCTCGATGAGCTTGTCGAAGCCATCTCCGACCTGCCTGAGAGCCGCATCAGGGTCTATGGTCACACCGACAACGTCGGAACGCACGAAGCGAATTTGACAGTCTCGGCCAGACGGGCCAATGAGGTGTCCAAGTATCTTCAGACAAAGGGTATAGATGCCGGCCGCCTCACCTCCAAAGGTCTTGCGTATGACAATCCGGTGGCTGACAACAACTCCGATGCTGGCCGCGCCAAAAACCGCCGCGTAGAAATCTTCGTAATTCCTGCCCAGTAATCAGCCGCCAGGGTTGTCAGAAGCGCCACCCAAGGCCACCGTGGACGAAACTTGCGACCGGGCCAAGGGTGCATTCTGCGAAACCGTAGAAATGATCGCCGCCATAGCGGAAGGCGATGGGGGTGATGGCGGGGATTGGATTCGGCAGGGGAGAACTGCCCCGGTATTGGAGGAATCCGGTGGAGAACCCGAAGCCGGCGCCGCTGTAAAGGACAAAGGCATTCTTAGGATTCCACAGGTGTCTGTATTGGAGCAGGATAGTTAACACCGGCGACGATACCAGCGTGCCGGCCGGCGAGCCCTTGTGCAGGTCATACCTTGGCTGCCCGTTGGGATCCGTGCCGAAAACCGGATATTGGATCAGTTTGTTATAGCACCAGGATGTGCCGAAGGTGAGCGTCAGCTCCGTCTTGAGTCCGCAACGCATCACTCCGGAAAGGCTGATGACAGGATAGAACGCGCCGTTGTCGATTGCCTGCTGGCCTTTTTGCGCCAGCTCTTCCTGAACCCTGCTGTAGGGCAGCAGCTGCATAAACAGCGGGGGCATACCGGTGCCTAACTCGATGGAATATGTCTTCTCGAACTCTGTGTCTTGCTGCGCGGCAACGGCCTCGTCATTCCGGATGCCGACAACTCCGGCTTCCTGTGCGAAGGCAGGCCAGGCGAGAACCAGAAGGAGCGCCGCGAAGGCTATCGGACGTGCTTTCATTTCGTCGACTCGAGTTTGATGATGATTTCGCGCTCGCGAAGGTCTGCCAGGGTGGTGTCTTTCGTGGCGTATTTGCCGTCCGGATCCTTGAAGGTAAGGAACGGACCTTCCATATTCTTTATGTAACTGATATCGACGCGGCACTTGCCGTCAGCTCCGGTTATGCCAAGCTGAGGCAGGGGGGAGGTGTAGTTGTAGTCCAGCTTCTGAGGATTGCCGTAGATGACGATGCCCTCCAGAGGCTCTCCCGTGTCGTCTGAAACAAGCGAGAAGTACATTGGAGCCACGCCGCCTTCGCGCATCAGCGCGGACTGCGGAGTGCCGTAGCAAGCCTGCACCACGAAGAGCGCCGTAGTGAGTGACAAACCCTTGAGGAAATTGCGTAAAAGTTTCATAACACGTAAGTATTATCGTACCGTCGAAAACAAAGATAATCCATAAAAGTTTAATATGGATAAGTTTTTCGTCACATTATGTTTTTGCAACCCATTGTGCTTCAGCCCGCTGCAAAAATCCGCCCCCGCCCCCGAAACCCAAAGTTTAATATCGCCGCATTTCAGCGTCCAAGCATCCGTACCACCACGTCGCTTTCGATTTCAAATGTTCTTGCAAGTTGTGCTGGTGTAGTCTTGTACGAATGATTGACATATTTCAACAGTCTTGATTTTCTTTCATTTGACAATTCTTGTACATCAACTCCAAACCATCTCTGGGAAATCTCATTAACCGACAAGAGCAGTTCGTTGTCAGTCCTTCTTGTGCGAGGTGCAATCAGCAGTTTATTATTCATTTCTGGAGTATTTACTCCGCCGATCAGCCGCAGGAAGAAACCCTGGTCATTGCCGAAAGCACTTTCGACGTACTGCCAGTCGCAGACCGAAATCGGTTCGAGCCTGCCCTCATCGTCAATCAGCCAGCCCACATCATCCAGTTTGTCGCCGGTGTGGAATAATTGGCGGACCTTCCTCCTTGGCAGAAATCTGACTTGCTGCACCGTTCCCCTGCTCACAGCTTTTTCAGTACAGAAAACGGCACTGAAGCCTGTCCACTGATAGTCCTGGATATTAGTTGCTCCATTGTCCAAGGCATTGCGAATCACATAAGCAATGGCATTCCGGACATAGTAGTCGGAATCAAGGAAAATGGCCTTCGCATCATTCCTTCTCAGCACAGCAGAGCAATCATACTTGTTTTTGAAATACATCGAGTATAGTTTCTTCATTTCATTGGCAAATGAATCTGCCACTATTTGGTTTTCGGCCAGAACAACACAGTGAACGTGGTTCGAGACGACCGTATACATCACAAGGATTGTGTTTTTCCTGTGAGCACAGAGGCAAATGACTTTGACAAATATGTCATAGTCAGAATCATCTTTGCATAATATTCTGCTTTCAAGCCCTTCGATGCAGATATGGAATGGGAATACTCGCCTGGCAACACCATCAGGCAGTACTTTGTATGGATTTCTTTCAAAATAAAACTTCATATCCTATGTCTTTTTACCAGTTTCTGTACAAGGTCTGCTTTTTTGCCGCATACCTTGTACATTGTGAAATCGTAATATGCTATTAATCAGTCATTAAGAATATTGAAACGTGCAAGGTCTGTCGCCCAAAAGCAGACCTTGTACGCCCTGAGAGTGAACTATCTCAGCTTCGCGGCTTTGTCGGGGGAGAGGATGCCGGCGTCGACGAGAGCGGTGAGGGTCCAGGAGAGGGTGTCGACGGTGCGCTTGAAGCGGATGATGCCTTTGGCGGCATAAGCGCCGATGTACGGGTGGGCTTCGAGCTGCGCCTGGGTGGCGGTCCAGATGTCGAAGCCGGAGGGAGCACGCCGCAGTTCCACGTCGTCGCGGATGCCGTCGAGACGCCCGCGGTCGAAGCCGTCGATTTCGAGCAGCTGGTCGAGACTGGTGAAGCTGCCGCCGAGCCGGCGACGGTAGCTGAGGATTTTGGACGCATAATAGGGACCGATGCCGCGGAGCGCAAGCAGAGCCTCGCTGTCGGCAGAGTTGAGGTCGAGCTTGGGAATGCGGATGTAGGGCTCGAGCCGGGCGAAGGCGGCGCTGTCGACGACGTACATCTTTTGGAAGTCGGCGGGGCTGCGGAAGCGGCCGCCCTTGTCGCGGTAGTTAAGGATGACCTGGGCCTGACGCTCGGAGAAGCCCAGCCGGCAGAGATCTTCCAAAGCGACGGTGTTGGGATCGAACTCGAAGGTCTCGACCTTTTTCCTGGCCAGGCGGTCGGCTATGACGGTGCGGGAGTCGCTGTAGTCACGCTCGCGGCTGGCGCCGGCTTCCAGCGCCTTGCGAAGCGCGGACTTCTCCGGGGCACTTTCCCCGCCACCATTTCCTTCGGAATACCCGTCCCCAGACCTGGCACTCCCAGACCTGGCACTCCCAGACCTGGCGCTCCCTGACCTGGCGCTCCCAGACCTGGCGCTCCCAGACCTGGCGCTCCCAGACCTGGCATCCCCTGACCTGGCGCTCCCAGACCTGGCATCCCCTGACCTGGGGCTCCCTGACCTGGCGCCACCAGCCCCGGCACTGCCGTCCGAGCTGGCACCGCCATCCGCCGTAGCAGCGACCCCAGCCCCAGCCGCCTCCCCGCCGCTGTGCGCCTGCTGCCTGAACTTGAAAACATTACCGCTGAAGATGGCTATCTGAAAGCCAAGAATCAGAAAAATCAAAGCCACAGCTCCGCTCGCTGCAGCCGCAGAAGCTTTTTTACCCTTCATAACAATCTCCTCCAAGAAGTTTTAAAAAGTTTAAGAATCCTTTTTGGGATGGTCATCGGCACCCTGGACCACTATCACGATTTCGCCCTTTGGCTCGTTGGCGGTGAAAAAGTCCCGCAGCTCGGCCAGGGTCCCTCTGACAGTGGTTTCGTGAACCTTTGAGATCTCACGGCAGACGGCAGCTTTCCGCTCGTCGCCGAAAAACTCCGCGAATTGCGCGAGAGTCTTTACAAGTCTGAAGGGGGATTCGTAGAACACCATAGTGCGGTGCTCGGCAGCCAGTTCGGTGAGCCTGGTCTGACGGCCCTTCTTCTGCGGGAGGAAACCCTCGAAGCAGAAGCGGTCGCAGGGCAGGCCGGAATTGACGATGGCAGGGATGCAGGCAGTCGGCCCGGGCAGCGTCACGACCTTGATGCCGGCTTCCGCGCAGGTGCGCACAAGCAGGAACCCGGGGTCGCTGATGCCGGGAGTGCCGGCATCGCTGATCAGGGCCACGGACAGTCCGGACAGTATCTTGTCCTTGATGAGCTCGACTTTCTGGTGTTCGTTGTATTTGTGGTGACTTTCAGCGTGGGTAGCAATGCCGTACTTTTTCAGCAGTACCGAACTCGTGCGGGTGTCTTCCGCAAGTATCAGATCCACTTCGCGGAGCACCTGCACGGCCCTGAAGGTCATATCGTCGAGATTGCCCACAGGCGTCGGCACTATGTAAAGTTCAGACATTTTTCCTATCTTTGTCAGTTGCATACAAAGATAATAAACTTGCGTAACTAAAAAATGTTTATCGAAAACGCAAAGACCCCCGGCTGGATTGAAGTAATCTGCGGCTCGATGTTCTCCGGCAAGACCGAAGAGCTGATACGCAGGCTCAAAAGAGCCAAGATAGCCAACCTCAGGGTCGAGATATTCAAGCCGAAAATCGATGTCCGCTACTCTGAAGAGGAAGTGGTGAGCCACGATTCCAATGCCATAATATCGACCCCCGTGGAGTCGTCCAGCAGCCTTCTGCTGCTCACGGGCGATGTGGACGTGGTAGGCATCGACGAGGCCCAGTTCTTTGATATGGGAATTGTGGACGTGGTGCAGCAGCTCGCCAGTATGGGCATACGTGTGATCGTGGCCGGACTCGACACCGATTTCCGCGGCAAGCCCTTCGGCCCGATGCCCGCCCTGATGGCTGTGGCGGAATATGTCACCAAGGTCCACGCCATCTGCGTCCGCTGCGGCGACCCCGCCAACTACTCGCACCGCCTGAGCGCCAGCGAGAAGCTGGTGGAACTGGGAGAGAAGGACATCTACGAGCCGCTCTGCCGCCACTGTTTCGATAAATACCGTGACGAAAACAATTTCTAGACAGATGAACATTATAGAATGTAAGGACATAACCAAGAAGTTCGGGGAGTTCACAGCCCTCGACAACGTGTCCGTCGAAGTTCCCCAAGGCAAGATTTTCGGCCTTCTGGGACCCAACGGTGCGGGCAAGACCACTCTGATCCGCATCATCAACCAGATCACCATTCCCACCGAAGGCACAGTCATCTTCAACGGCAGGCCTATGACCGAAGAGGCTGTGCGCAAGATCGGCTACCTGCCCGAGGAGCGCGGCCTCTACAAGAAAATGAAGGTCGGCGAGCAGGCGATGTACCTGGCCCGTCTCAAAGGTATGAGCGCTGCCGAGGCTGCGAAGGCCCTTAGAGAGTGGTTCGTGAAATTCGGCATCCAGTCCTGGTGGGACAAGAAGATCGAAGACCTGTCGAAAGGAATGGCCCAGAAGGTTCAGTTCATAACCACCGTGGTCCACAAGCCCAGCCTGCTGATCCTCGACGAGCCCTTCAGCGGCTTCGACCCCGTGAACGTGCAGACCATCCGTGAAGAGATCCTGCGCCTGCGGGACGAAGGCACATCCATCATCCTCTCGACCCACAATATGGAGTCGGTGGAGGAACTGTGCGACAATATAGCCCTGATCAACAAGTCGAAACTCGTAGTGAAGGGCGACACCGACGAAATCCGCCGCCGCTACGGCTCGGACCAGGTGGAACTGCTCTACGGCGCCGCTCAGGAGAAAGTTCCCGCAGGCCGTTCGTACACCATCTATCTGGACGACCAGCACAAGAACGAACGCCGCGCAGTCCTCAACATCAACGAGGGCTTCACTCCGAGGGACGTAATCGCAGAACTCAATGACGAAGTGGAAATCACCTCCTTCAGAAGGCTGATACCGAGGATGAACGACATCTTCATCAAGCTTGTCGGAGGTCAATCACAGGAGGAAAAGATATGAATCTGAACAAAATAGGTATTATCATCGGCCGTGAGTACACCACAAGGGTCAAGAAGAAATCCTTCATACTCACCACTCTCCTTACGCCGGTCTTTATGGCTGTGCTGATCCTCATTCCTTCGGTCATAATGCTCTATCAGGGCAGGGACCAGCAGAAGGTGATGCTCGTCGACCGCTCCGGACTTGTGCAGCCCTATTTCCAAAGCGGCGAGAAGGTGGAATACAGCTTCGCGGACACGAATGCCGACATAGAGCAGATGAAGGCCGATTTCGACGATCTGGGCATCGACGTGCTGGTGGTGGTTTCCGGGCTGGATGCTGACAACAACGTTGCAGTAACCACTTACAGCAAGGAGCCTGTCAGCCTTGAAGACAAGTCGTCCATCTCCCGCAAGGTGGAGACTGCCGTGCGCGACTATAAACTGAAGGCCTACGACATCGTGGGCTACGAAGACATAATGGCCAAAGTGAAGACCGACGTTCCTGTCGAGGCCCTTACCCTGACCAGTGACGGCGGCGAGAAGGCAGACTCGGTGGAAGCCTATATGATTATGGCCTACATAATGAGCTTCCTCATCTATATGTTCACCTTTATGTTCGGCAATATGGTTATGAGAGGCGTCATCGAGGAGAAGTCGAACCGTATCGTCGAGGTCGTGGTTTCATCAGTCAGCTCCTTCGAGCTTATGATGGGCAAGATCATCGGCGTGGCCGGCGTGGCTCTGACGCAGTTCATAATATGGATAGTGCTGACCCTGCTGCTCGTGTCTGCCGGCGGTGCGCTGTTCGGAGCTGACCTGCTCTCATCAGGCGCTGCAGCGGTTCCCGGTGCTGCGGAGGCAACCGATGCTGTGGCAGGATCTGTGGCCAACGGCATCCTCGGCGGCCTGGCCAGCCTGAACATCCCGTATCTGCTGGTATTCTTCCTCATCTACTTCCTGCTGGGCTACCTGCTCTACGCTTCTATGTTCGCAGCTGTCGGTTCGGCAGTTGACAACGAGGCCGACACAGGCCAGTTGGCGATGCCTATCACCATCCCGCTGATGCTGGGTCTGTTCATAATGCTCCACACCTTCCAGCATCCGAGCAGCGGCCTGTCCTTCTGGGCGTCCATCATTCCTTTCACCTCCCCGATGGTGATGCTCGCAAGGCTTCCCTTCGGCGTCGTGCCCGGCTGGCAGCTCGCGCTTTCGATAGCCCTGCTTCTGCTGACCTTCGTCTTCGTGACCTACCTTTCCGCCAGGATATACCGCGTCGGAATCCTGATGTACGGCAAGAAGGCCAGCTTCAAGGACCTCTACAAATGGATGAAAAGCAAAAAATAGATATGCGAAAAGTTTTATTGATAATGGCCGCCTGCCTGACACTCGTGGCGTGCGGCCGCAAAAGCGGAGAGTTCGAGTACGCCTGGCAGTACCACTATATGGATTCCCGCTATGACAACGGCAGCGATATGACCGCCGTCGACATCATTTCGAAGTATGAGCCCCAGGTAGCGCCGCTGATGGAGATCATCGGTTACACCGACAGGATCATCGAGAGCCGCAGAGGGCCGGAGAGCGAGCTTTCCAACTTTGCAGCCGACGTTATCCGCACGAGGGCTGAAAAGGAGATCGGAGAGCCGGTGCAGCTGGCTATGACCAACTACGGCGGCATACGCACGGCGATGCCCAAGGGCGACGTGAGGGTGTACGACATCTTCTCGATCTTCCCCTTCGAGAACGACATCGTAGTTTGCAAGGTCAAGGGATCCAAGCTCCGCCAGTTCTTTGACAATTATGCCAAGAAGGGTTATGTGGAGTGTCTGAGCGGCGTGGAACTGGTCATCGACAACTATCGCATCACCAAATTCAACATCGCCGGCAAGCCCCTCGACCCCAACAAGACCTACAACTTCGCCACCATCAACTTCCTGCTCGACGGAGGTGACGGTTCGAGGATAGGCACTTATGCCGACAAGGTCATCGACACCGACGTGCTGATCCGCGACGCTGTCGTGGACCATATCAAGAGCCTTACGGCTCAGGGCAAGAAGATCGACCCGAAGATGGACGGTCGTGTGGTAATCAAAAACGTGGAGAGGAACTAAGCTATGAAAAAGTTATTTCTGATTTTGGCAGCCGCTTGCCTGACATTTTCGGCGGCAGACGCCCAGCGTCTGGTGATACTTCACACAAATGACACCCACAGCCAGATCGAACCTCTGCGCACGGGCCGCAATGAAGGCCTTGGCGGAGTGGACCGCAGGCTGCAGTTCATCGACAGCGTACGCGCCCATTACGGCAAAAAGAAAGTGCTGCTTCTGGACGCAGGCGACTACAACCAGGGAACTCCGTACTTCACGGTGGCCAAGGGCGACCTGGAGCAAGAGCTGATGAACGCTCTCGGATATGACGCCATCACCCTCGGCAACCACGAGTTCGACAACGGCCTTGAAGAGCTGGCCCGCAGGATTTCTACTTCGACCTGCCCGGTGCTTATGTGCAACTACGGCGTGAAGGGCACACCCCTTGAGCCTTATGTGAAACCGTACACCATCGTCAAGCGCGCCGGTATGAAGATAGGCATCGTAGGCGCCACTTCATATCTCGAAAGCAATGTGATGTACGACTACATCAAGAATATGGAGCATCTCGACACAGTGGCCGAGGTGAACAAATGGGCCGACTACCTCAAGAACCAGGAGAAATGCGATATGGTGATCTTCCTGTCGCACCTCGGATTCAACGGAGGCGACTACGACCGTCCCTCTGACCACGTGATGGCTGCCGAGTCTTCGGACATTGACATCATCGTCGGCGGCCACAGCCACACTTTCATCGACGAACCTTCCTACGTAGTGAACAAGAAGGGCAAGGAAGTCATCATCGTGACTGCCGGCGCCCAGGGCGTGGAGATCGGCGAGCTGAAGGTTTACTAAGCGCCGTTGTTATGACACGAAAAAAGGCGGTTCCTCAGGGAGCCGCCTTTTTCGTTGCAACTTGCGGGAGGACTATCTTACGCGCTCGCCGTAGCTGCGGTCAACGGTGTTGACCCTGATCTTGTCGCCCTGGTTGATGAAGAGCGGAACCATAATCTCGGCACCGGTCTCGAGGGTGCAGGCTTTCAGCGCGTTGGTAGAAGCGGTATCACCCTTGACGGCGGGCTCGGTGTAAGTCACCTCAAGCTCCACGTAGGTGGGAAGCTCGCAAGTGAGGCACCTCTCTTCGTCGGCGTGGAAGATCATCTCCACTTCCTGGCCTTCCTTCATAAGGTCTGCGTTCTCGATCATATCGAAACCGAGGTGTACCTGCTCGAAGGTTTCGGTGTGCATAAAGTTGTAACCGTCTTCGTCTTTGTAGAGGAACTGATAGGGCCTGTGCTCGACGGTGATGAGGTCTACTTTCTCACCGGCGCTGTAGGTCTTTTCGAGAATCCTGCCGTTTTCGAGATTGCGGAGTTTTGTCTTTACGAATGCCGGACCCTTGCCGGGTTTGACGTGTTGGAACCATACGATTGAAACGGGCTTGCCGTTGAAATCAAGACAAAGACCGTTTTTGAAGTCAGCAGTTGTTGCCATATATTGTCGTTTATTGTTTGTTTATTATTTCTGCCTGCAAATGTAAATATAATTCTTCCAATTGCCAACGGGGAGTTGAGGTAGCTCCGCAGATACCGACACTGTCCCCGTCGCGGAAGAGGCTGGCCGGAACCTGGTTGTTCTCCACCCAGTAGGTGCGGGGGTTGTGCTTGTGGCAGAGCTTGTAGAGCACATTGCCGTTGGAACTCTCCCGGCCGCTCACGAAAAGTATCACGTCGTGCGAGCTGGCGAACCGGGCGAGGGCTGCGTGGCGTCCGGCCACCTGGCGGCAGATGGTGTCGTAAGACTCGAACGCACCGCCGCTCTGCGCGCTTCGCTGGCGGCAGGCCTCGGTCAGGGCAGCGTATTCCTCAGTGTCCTTGGTGGTCTGCGAGAACAGGGCCACTGGCTTGCTGAAGTCGATGCCGTCCAGCTCGGCGATGCTCTCGACCACGACCGCATTCCCTTCGGTGTGTCCCACCAGTCCGTTCACCTCGGCGTGGCCTTTCTTGCCGAAGATGACCAGCGTGCCGCCCTGCGAATGCACTTTGCCATAGGCGGCCGCCACTTTTTTCTGGAGCTGCAGGACCACCGGGCAGGTGCAGTCGATGACCGTGATGTCGTTGCGACGGGCCAGGTCGTAAGTTGAGGGGGGCTCGCCGTGCGCCCTGACCAGCACCACTTCGCCCCGGATGGAAGCCATCCGGTCGATATCGATGGTCTGCAGCCCTTTGGCCGCCAGCCTCTCGATTTCCTGGGCATTGTGGACCATTGCGCCGAGGGAGTAGAGCCGCCGGTGCTCGTCAAGGTAGCTTTCAGCCTTCCTCACGGCGCGTACCACTCCGTTGCAGAAGCCTGAACCGCTGTCTATTTCTATGGTGAGATTCATTTGAGCTCTATGCCGAACTTGGTGCGCATCAGGTCGGTGAACCATTCCATCTCCTGCTCGAGCGTCATATCGGTGTTGTCGAGCACGATGGCGTCGGGAGCCTGGCGCAGAGGAGAGATCTCGCGATGGGTGTCCTTGTAGTCGCGGTCCTGGATGTTCTTCATCACTTCCTCGAAAGACACTTCCTTGCCGCCTGCGACCATCTCGTCATAGCGGCGCTGTGCGCGGACCTTGTCGTCGGCGGTCATAAAGATCTTGAGCTGGGCGTCGGGGAAGACGTTGGTGCCGATGTCACGGCCGTCCATCACTATGCCGCCCTTCTTGCCGTAGCGGCGCAGCAGGCGGTCTACGAACTCACGCACGAAGCCGAGAGCCGACACGGGGCTGACGGCGTTGGAAACGTCCATCTGGCGGATGAGCCCTTCGACGTTCTCTTCGTTGATGTAGGTGTCGGGGCGCAGCGAAACCCGCAGCTGCCGCATCGCCTTGCGAAGGCTCGCCGTGTCTATGTTGTTGTCTGCGTCGATCCACCCGCCGCGGATGCCGAACAGGGTGACGGCCCTGTAGACGGCGCCTGAGTCGAGATGGAGGTATCCGGTCTTGCGGGCTATGAGTTTTGCGAAGGTACTTTTGCCGGTTGATGAGTAACCGTCTATTGCAATGATGATTTTCCTGGACATCGTATCAAAAGCTTAACAAACAAAAATACTTAAAAAATATCTATCTTTACCCAAATTTTTAAGAGTATGAAGATTCTGGTGATCGACGACGACCGTCCCATCCGCAACACGCTCAAGGAAATCCTTGAGTTCGAAGGGCACACAATATCCACTGCCGAAGACGGCAAGCAGGGCCTTGAAATGGCTCAGAATGAAGCCTACGATGCTATATTCTGCGATATCAAAATGCCCAATATGGACGGTCTGGAAGTCCTTGCCGCCCTGGCCGACAGCGACAACGAGACTCCCATCATAATGATTTCCGGCCACGGTGACATCGACACTGCCGTGGACTGCATCAAGAAGGGAGCATACGACTTCATCCAGAAGCCGCTCGATCTGAACCGCATCCTCATCACCCTGAAGAACGCCACCGACAAGTCGACCCTCGTCAAGGAGACCAAGATCCTCAAGAAGAAGGTCGATTCGCGCTACGAAATCATCGGCGAGAGCGAGGCCATCAGGCACATCAAAGACGTGATCTCCCGCGTGGCCGCCACCGACGCCCGCGTGCTCATCACCGGCTCCAACGGCACCGGCAAGGAGCTTGTGGCCCACAATCTCCACAGCCAGAGCCAGAGGGCTTCGATGCCGTTCATCGAGGTCAACTGCGCCGCCATCCCCAGCGAGCTCATCGAGAGCGAGCTGTTCGGACACGAGAAAGGCTCCTTCACATCTGCCGTCAAGCAGCATAAAGGCAAGTTCGAGCAGGCCGACGGCGGCACCCTCTTCCTCGACGAGATAGGCGATATGAGCCTCGCGGCGCAGGCCAAGGTGCTGCGCGTGCTTCAGGAGAACAAGCTTATGAGAGTGGGCGGAGACAAGGACATCAGCGTCAACGTACGCGTCATCGCCGCCACCAACAAGAACCTCACGGAGGAGATAGCCAAAGGCACCTTCCGCGAGGACCTCTACCACCGTCTCAGCGTCATCGTGATCCACGTCCCGACGCTGGCGGAGAGAGCCGACGACATTCCGCTGCTGGTGAACCATTTCATCAGCCGCATCTGCGCGGAGAGCGGCAAGCCCGAGCCCAAGGTCGCCCCCGAAGCTTTCGATGAGCTCCGCAAGCTCCCCTGGACCGGCAATATCCGCGAGCTGCGCAATGTGGTCGAGAGGCTGCTTATCCTCTGCGGAAACACGATAACCAAGGATGACGTGCTCCTGTACGCCACTCCTTCAATCTAAAGACAGACAATGAATCTTGTAGCAATAGTAGGACGTCCCAACGTGGGCAAGTCGACGCTTTTCAACCGCCTTGTCGGTATGCGCCAGGCCATAGTGGACGACACGTCGGGCGTGACCCGCGACCGTCATTACGGCCGCTGCGAATGGTGCGGCCACGAATTTTCGGTAGTCGACACCGGCGGTTTCACCACCAACAGCGACGATGTCTTCGAGAGCGAGATACGCAAGCAGGTGCTCATCGCCATCGAGGAGTGCGACCTCGTGCTTTTCCTCGTGGAAGTTGCTACCGGCATCACTGACTTCGACGCCGAGATAGCCGACGTGCTGCGCCGCAGCCGCAAGCCCGTGGTGCTTGCCGTCAACAAGGTTGATTCCGGCGACAAGATATTCGGGACTTACGAATTCAACGCCCTCGGCCTCGGAGAGCCCTGGAGCATCTCCGCAGCTACCGGCAGCGGCACCGGAGACCTTCTCGACGAGATCGTCGCCAAGCTCCCGGGAGATTCTACGATCAAGGAAGAGGTGGAAGAAGAGAACGCCATCCCGCGCATCGCCATAGTCGGCAAGCCGAATGTCGGCAAGTCTTCGCTGACCAACGCCCTGCTGGGTGAGGACCGCAACATAGTGACTCCGGTCGCCGGCACCACGAGGGACTCCATCAGCACATATTACAACAAATACGGCCACGAGTTCACCCTCGTCGACACCGCAGGAGTCCGCAAGAAGTCGAAGGTGACTGAAGACCTGGAGTTCTACTCGGTGCTGCGCTCCATCCGCGCCATCGAGAATTCCGACGTATGCATACTGATGGTGGACGCCCAGTCGGGCCTCGAGAGCCAGGATATGTCCATCTTCAACATCATCCAGCGCAACCGCAAGGGCTGCGTAATCGTCATAAACAAGTGGGACCTTGTCACCAAGGACAGCAACACCCTTGCCAGATACCGCGAAGCGGTGCTGCGCAAGATTGCTCCAAACGACGACATTCCGGTGATCTTTACGTCAGTGGTCAACAAGCAGCGCATAATGGACGTGCTTGACGCAGTGGCGAAGGTCTACGACAACTACTCGAAGCGCATTCCGACTTCTGAGCTGAACGAGATAATGCTGCAGGAGATTGACAACTATCCGCCGCCCGCCTGGAAAGGAAAGTACATCAAGATCAAGTACATCACCCAGCTTCCGACGGCCGCGCCTTCGTTCGCGTTCTTCTGCAATCTGCCGCAGTACATCCGCGATCCTTATAAACGCTTCCTGGAGAACAAGCTCCGCGAGCACTTCGACTTCACGGGCTGCCCTCTGCAGATCTATATCCGCCAGAAATAAAACGGGTCTATTCTTCCGAAGAGATTCCTTCGAGATAGCCGGGGATGACCCGGCCGGTGCCTTTGTGCAGGTCTTTGGCGTTGGCCGTCATCGTCAGCACTTCGCAGGCGGGAGTGACGGTCACATAGACATTGTCGTATGTCATACGCCCCTCAGCCGTCTGGGAATAGCCTGAAAAGACATAGTCGTAGTAGGCTACGTCGTCCAGCCGGGCAGCCAGCTGCTGCTCCAGTCCCTCCACAAACGCCAGATTGGCTACTGCCTTCTCCATCGCCAGACGGTGGCTTTCGGCAGTCTTGGGCTTATGTTCGTTGGTGTATTTCAGGTATAGCTTCTCCTCGGCCTGCTGCTTGACGCGGAAGACGTCCTTGCGGTGTTCCAGCTCAGTGCGGAAGGTGGTGGAGTCGACTTTCGCCAGGCTGCTGATGCGGAAGCTGTAGTCGCCCTCTTCGCCTTTCATTGCGGCGGCCTCGATGGCGGCTGCCACGGGGTCCGGGGTGCTGTTATTACAAGAAGTGACGACCGCAGCGGCCGTCACTAGCATTATAAGGAATCGACGCATATCCTAGTCTTTTTCTATCCTGAGCTGCTGGATGGAATTCTTGCCGTCGTCAGTGCGTACGTAGATGATCACTCTGAACTTCTCGGCCCCGGCGCTGAGGCTGCCCACTGCGTAAGACATCGGCGGACGGCCGCTCTTGTGGATGATGCTGAATTTCTTGGGAGTGTTGTTGTTGAAGAAATTCTTCATTATGAGCTTGGCCTGGCTGCGGGTGCAGCTGTTGACTGAACCGGTGATGTCGAGCTCAAGATTGTCTGCGAACCAGGCTGAGAGTTTCTCCGAATCGCCGGCCTCGATGTATTTGCCGATGGATGTGAAAACGTCAGTGGAACTCTGGGACTGGCTCTGCTGGCTCTGATTGGCCGTCTGAGTGGGCTGGAGCTGCATCTGGACAGAAGTAACGGTCTGAGCCGATGTCAGAACCGGCACGATCGCGAAAGCAAGTGTTACAAGAAACAATGATTTTCTCATAGCTGTGATTAATTCAACGCCGCAAATTTAACAAAAATCAAGCCATATATCTTAAATTTGCATAAACGAATAGAAAACATCCCGAAATGACTATAAAATTGATAGTTGTCGGCAAGACCGATGAAAAATATCTTTGCGAAGGCATAGACATCTATCGTGCCAGACTTCAGCATTACTGCCGTTTCGAGATGGTGACAATTCCTGCCCTGAAGGGCGCAGGAAGCCTAAGCAAGGAACAGCTGAAGGAGAAGGAAGCTGAGCTGATCCTCAAGAACCTGTCTGACTCGGACGAGTGCATACTGCTGGACGAGAGAGGAAAAGAGTTCACATCGAGCAGTTGGGCACAACATTTGGAGCAAAAGTTCGCCCACAGTTCCAGGAATATAGTTTTCGTCATCGGCGGCAGTATGGGCTTCGGCAAAAAAGTTTATGACAGGGCCGACAGCAGTATGTGCCTCTCCAGGATGACCTTCTCGCACCAGATGGTCCGACTGATATTCCTCGAGCAACTGTACAGAGCATTCACCATAATTGAAGGGGAACCGTACCACCACGAATGAAGGTAGACACCAGACACATAACCATCTCTCTTGCGGCAGCGGCGCTTCTGGCGTTCCTGCTGTCGTTCATCCCTCCGGTGGCGCAGAGGATCGATGCAAGACAGGTGGCCAGAGTGGAGAGGCATCTGCTCAAGAAGCAGAAACAGATGGACAGGTATGTCCGCCAGGTGCAGGAAATGCCGATAGATGAATGGATCCTGCTTCCGGGCTTCCCCGACGATATGGTGCTCTACCGCTACAATGCAGACACCCTGCAGTCCTGGGTCAACGAATTCTCGATAAGCAACGATGAGGTAGACGTGGCGCCGCTGTGGTATCGTCTGCACTTTATGAGCAACGACAACCTCTTCAACACTCCGCTGGCTTATGTCACCGAAAAGGACAGTTATATAAACCTTGGTCTTTCGTGGTATGTCGTGCGTTCATACACCAGCGGCACGACCAAGATCATCACCGGCATCCGCATAAAGGACGAGTACCCCTCCGACAATATGCAGATCATAAGCAAGATGAACCCTTCGCTCCATATGAGCAAGGGCTTCACGTCTTCAACCCTTGACGAGAACAACGGGGTGTTCGTGCACGGGGAGGACGGCGCTCCGCTTTTCTCCATCATACCGGCTGCTGACTCGACGGTTATGTACCGCGACTATTCCCTGCGCTTCGTGGCCTTCGCCCTCATTCTTGCCGCGGTGTTCATCTTCCATTACCGCAAGCGCAGCAGGCTGTCTTTCCTGGCCACGATAGCCGTTATGACGCTGGAACTCGTGTATTCGATGGTGCTGTTCCGCCACGTCGACACCGATGCGTCCATCTTCTCGCCGCTGCTTTACGCCGACACCGGCTGGTTCAGTTCCTTCGCCAGTATGCTTGCCTTCCATCTCTACATAATACTGGCCATATTCTCCGGCTTTATGATAAGGAAGATCATCTACAGGAGGATACTTTCTTCAGGGAAGACGGTGAGGAAGGTGATCGCCATTTCGCTTACGGCCGCAGCCGTGGCGTTGGCTGCATATATATACCTCACGCTGCGCTCGCTGATACTGAACTCGAGCATCGTGCTTGCAATGTACAGGCTCACGGAGCTTTCGGTCTATTCCATCGTGAGCTATCTGTTCTACGCACTGCTCTTCCTGGCCCTGCTGCTGGTCCTTCAGATTGCCGTAATGGCCTGGGGCTGGCAGGACAGGATGAAAGTCACATCCCTCAAGGGCGTGCTGATCTATTCCATAGTCGTCGCTGTGCTCACTACCACCGCAGTGACGGTATACGGCAAGGAGAAGGAGATGAGGACCAACCTCGTGCGGACGAACCGTATGGCCGTGGAACGCGACCTGTCCCTCGAAATCCAGCTGCGCGAGATTGAAAATCCCATCGCTTCGGACCAGCTGATCGGAATGCTCAGCTACTGGCCGGAAGGGGGCACGGACATCATCCGCAACAGGATACTTGAGCGCTATCTCTACAGCAATTTCAGCCAGAAATACGACATCGCGGTGACGACCTGCGAGAGCAACAGCAAGCTGCTCATCGACCAGTATACCCAGGTCGTGGACTGCTTCGACTTCTACAGCGACGAGATCGCCCGCTACGGCGTGCAGCTGGCTCCGACTTCCCGCTTCTTCTATATGAACAACTACTACGGCAAGACAGTCTACATCGGTCTGTTCACCTACATCAACTACCAGACCTACCAGACTGCCAGGCTGTACATCGAGATAGTACGCAAATCCCAGAGCGGCACCTTCATCTACCCCGAGGGTATGATGACCACCGACAATGTCAGCTCGTCGATTCCCGAGCAGTATTCCTACGCCAAGTATTCCGCAGGCAGGCTGGTTTCGTCGTCGGGCGACTTCAACTATCCCGCCCGCAATACATATTCGGGCGTTGAGACAGGCTACCACGTCGTCCATTCGGACGGTTACCTGCATTTCGTCAACAAGCTCACCGACGAAGACGTCATAGTGATTTCGAGGAGGGTCGTGCCCGAGTATTCATACCTCGTGTCGCTGTCATACCTGCTGCTGCTGTTCTTCTTCGTAAATATGGTGGGGACGCACGGAATGCGGCGCCGCTCGCTGCTGAACCTGCCGGCCCACTCCTTCAAACGCAAGATAACCTTCCTCATCGTGATTTCGCTGGCTACGGCCTTGATCTGTGTGGGTGTCGGCACTATCTTCTACACGCTGAGCAGGACGGAGGCGAACAACGAGGAACAGATGGAAAGCAAGATGACCATCGTGCAGGCCACCCTGTCGGAGTTCTGCCAGTACACCCTGCGCTACAGCGATATGAACATCCCTCAGCTGTACGAGGCTATGCAGAGGGTGGCGGTCAACACGCAGAGCGACGTCAACCTCTACGACACCCACGGCTCGCTGATCCGCTCCACCAAGCCCGAGCTGTTCGAGCAGTTCATTATGGGCTCCCGTATGAACCACGACGCTTACTACAATATCGTCAAGAAAGACGCGTCCAGATATATCGCCGAGGAGGTCATCGCGGGCAACCGCTACCTGTCCATCTACGCCCCGCTGTTCAATGTCGACGGCTCCCTGGTGGCCGTGGCGAACATCCCGTACATATCTACGAGGTCCGAGCTGCAGGCCGATGCGCTGCAGTCGGTGGCAACTATCGTGAACATCTATCTGCTCATCCTGCTGGCAGGCCTCATCATAGGTCTCGTGTTCGCAAATTCCATCTCAAGGCCTCTGACCGAGATCAGGAGCAAGATGGCGTCGCTGACTGTGGACGGCCTCCAGAAGCAGCATATCAACTACCGCAACACCAAGGATGAGCTGGGAGTGCTGGTGCAGGCTTACAACAAGATGGTGGACGACCTTGAGGAGAGTACACGCCGGCTGGCCGAGACCGAGAGGGAACAGGCCTGGAAGGAGATGGCCCGCCAGATCGCACACGAAATCAAGAACCCTCTGACGCCTATGAGGCTGAGCATCCAGCATATGATGCGCCTCAAGAAGCAGAACGTTCCGGGCTGGGAAGACCGCTTCGAGGATCTGAGCCGCTCCCTGCTGGAGCAGATAGACATCCTCAGCGAGACAGCTTCCGAGTTCTCGCAGTTCTCGAAGTTCTACAGCGAAGAAGAGACCGTCGAAAACCTCGATGCGATGCTGTCCGAGCAGGTGGTTCTCTTCGGGGGCAGGGACGACGTTTCTGTAAGCTACCGCTGCAACGTGGAGCAGCCTCTGGTGAGGGTGCGCAAGAAGCAGATGATACGCGCTTTCGTAAACCTGATTTCCAACGCCGTGCAGGCTGTGGAGCAGCAGGAGGACGGCCAGGTGGTCATAAGCGTCGACGAGGCAGAGAAGGGCGAATTCTCGGTTTCCATCGAAGATAACGGTCCCGGAGTAAGCCCTGAAAACCGCAGCAAGCTCTTCAAGCCGAACTTCACGACCAAGTCATCCGGCACCGGTCTGGGACTGGCCATCACCCGCAGCATCGTGGAGCAGAGCTCCGGCCGCATCTTCTACCGTACCTCCGAAATGGGCGGCGCCGCCTTCGTCATCGTCCTGCCCAGCCTGTTAGGTTGATAACCCGGCGAGTTTGTTAATAACTGGGCCGCGGAGGGATTCGTGACATCGATTTATTTGGTTAAATTTGCGTCGCGAAAATCCCTATATGGCAGAAGATTTACTGAAGCAGCAGCTCGAAGACAATTATACCAAGGACAAAGTCGTAACCCTTGACGGCCTGGAGCACATCCGCCGCAGGCTCTCTATGTACATTGGAAGAAGGGGAGACGGCAACAATCCCATCGACGGTATCTACGTCCTCACCAAGGAGGTCGTCGACAACTCCATCGACGAGTTCGCTATGGGCTTCGGCAAGCGCATCGAGATCACCCTCGCCGACAATTGCGTCACCGTCAGGGACTATGGCCGCGGCATTCCGCTGGAGTCAGTGGTGGACGCCGTGAGCAAGCTCAACACGGGCGCCAAGTTCGACAATGCCGTCTTCAAGAAGTCGGTCGGCCTGAACGGCGTCGGCCTTAAAGCCGTCAACGCGCTCTCGAGCAGTTTCACCGTGCAGGCTTTCCGCAACGGACGCACGGTGCGGGCACAGTTCTCGCGCGGCAAGCTGCTCAGCAGCGAAGAGTCCGACACGAACGAGAAGAACGGCACGATGGTGAGCTTCATCCCCGATGAGGAGATTTTCCCGGGCTATGCTTTCCAGAACGACATCCTCGTGACGATGTTCAAGAACTACGCATACTTGAACGTAGGCCTCCAGCTCATCTATAACAAAGAAGTCTTCAAGTCCGAAAACGGACTGCTCGATCTGCTGAACGACAGCCTCGACGAGCAGCCTCTCTACGAACCCATCCATCTCAGCGGCCAGGACATCGAAGTGGTCATCACCCACGGCCTGAAGTACGGCGAGAACATATACTCCTTCGTCAACGGACAGAACACCATCCTCGGAGGTACTCACCTGGCGGCATTCAAGGAGGCCCTTGGCAAGACTCTCAAGGAGTTCTACAAGAAGGATTTCACTCCGGCGGACACCCGCCAGTCCATCATCGGCGCCATCAGCATCCGTGTGCAGGAGCCTGAGTTCGAGGCCCAGACCAAGGTGCAGCTCGGCAGCAAGAATATGTCGAAGGATGGCCCGACCATCCAGAAGTTCGTGGGCGACTTCATCAGCAAGGAGCTCGACAACTACCTCCACAAACACCCAGCGACCGCCGACATCCTGCTCCAGAAGATCCTTGCTTCGGAGAAGGAGCGCAAGGCTATCCAGGGCATCCGCAAGGAAGCCAAGGAGCGCATAAAGAAAGCATCTCTCAACAACAAGAAGCTCAGCGACTGCAAGGTCCACTTCACTGACAAGGGGGAGGAGGCCGCCCGTTCGATGATATTCCTCACCGAGGGCGATTCGGCTTCCGGCTCCATCAAGAAAATCCGCAATACCGTCAACCAGGCGGTCTTCAGCCTCAAGGGAAAGCCGTTGAACAGCTACAAGGCTTCCAAGAAGGATGTTTACGAGAACGAAGAGCTCGCGCTGCTGCAGGCAGCCCTCAATATAGACGAAGACATCAACAATCTCCGCTACAACTACGTTGTGATTGCCACTGATGCCGATATGGACGGTATGCACATCCGTCTGCTGCTTCTTACTTTCTTCCTCAAGTTCTATCCAGAGCTGGTGCGTGCCGGCCACGTATACATCCTCCAGACTCCTCTGTTCAGGGTGGCTGACAAGGCGCACAACATCTACTGCTACAGCTCTTCGGAGAAGGAAGCGGCCACAAAGAAGCTTGGCAAGAATGCCCAGGTGACCCGTTTCAAAGGACTCGGTGAGATTTCGCCGGAAGAGTTCAAGGGTTTCATCGGGGACGACATCAAGCTCGAGACGGTGCGCCTCACCAAGGAAGACAATATCGCCGACCTGCTCGAATTCTATATGGGAGAGAATGACAGCGTCCGTCTTGATTTCATCAGGGACAACCTCCGCAGCGACATCGACAACACGGAAGAAGCCCAGTAGAAATGAAACAGAAGACAGCGAAATTCATTTTTGAAAAAATCCTCGGTTGGACTGCCGTGACTCCGGCGGTTCCGGAAAAGAAAGCCCTCATCCTGGGAGTCCCCCATACGACAATCTGGGACCTCCCCATCTCATACCTCTACTACACCTCGATAGGAAACCGTATCACCATCCTCGTCAAGGAGAAGTTCTTCGTGTTCCCCATAAAGGGTCTCATCAAGAAGATGGGCGGCGTGCCGCTGACCAGCAAGGTGAACGTTATGATCCAGATAGTCAACCTGTTCAACAGCAGCGAAGTTTGCCACTACGGAATGGCTCCCGAAGGTACTCGCGCTGCCGTTAAGCACTGGCGCACCGGTTTCCATTACATCGCGAAGAAGGCGAACGTCCCTGTCTATCTCGGGTACATTGACTGGAAGCACAAACGCATATCCCGCGGCGAGATTTTCGAGCTGACTGACGATGCCGAAGAGGATCTGCGCAGGATGCAGCGCATATACAAAAGTTTGCCCATCAGCGGACTCCATCCAGAAAAGGTGGCCTATTTGGACGATTTATAACGAATAATGATTATATTAGCGGATTCGCAAAACAACAACAAATAATATTTTTTACTGATTATGTCTGAAAAACTTTTTACCGAATTCCCGCCAGTCACCACCGAACAGTGGGAAGAGGTGATTACCAAAGACTTGAAAGGGGCCGACTATGACAAGAAGCTTGTCTGGAAGACCATCGAGGGTTTCAACGTGCGCCCTTATTACCGCGCTGAAAACCTCGCCGACATCAAGTTCAGGGATACCCAGCCGGGCCAGTTCCCGTTCGTAAGGGGTACCAAAAAATCTAACGAATGGCTCATACGCCAGGATTTCTGTGCTTGCGAGAATCTCGAAGAAGCCAACAAGCTCGCTCTTGACGCCCTGATGAAGGGTGCCAATTCCGTAGGCTTCCAGATTCCCCGTAAAGGACTGGATGAAAAAGAAATGGCAGTCCTGCTCAAGGACTTCTGCCTTCCTGCTGTAGAAGTTAACTTCTGCGGCTGCTGCCCTGGCAAGACCCGTGGCGTGATCGACAGCTTCCTGAAAGTTGCCGGCGCTATGGGTGCGAAGAAAGATGAAATCCGCGCAAGCTTCGATTTCAGCCCGCTTCATTCTCTGACCGTCAAGGGCCATTTCTGCGAGGATGCTTTCGACAAACTTGCAGACTGCGTGAAAGCAGTGGCCGACTATCCTGAAATCCGCGTGATAGCCGTCAAGGCTTGTGATTTCAACGCAGCAGGCAGCAGCATCAGCCAGGAACTCGGTTTCGGTATGGCCGTCGGCAGCGAGTATATGACTGCTCTTACCGACAGGGGCCTCGATGCAGCTGAGGTTGCACGCCGCATCAAATTCATCTTCGCCATCAGCGGCAACTATTTCTTCGAGATAGCCAAGTTCCGCGCAGCCCGCGTGCTGTGGGCAGATATCGTCAAGGCATACGGAGTCGAGGACCTCGACGCAATGAAGATCAAGGTTCACGCCGTGACCAGCACCTGGAACCAGACTGTCTACGATCCTTACGTCAATATGCTTCGCGGCACAACCGAAGCTATGAGTGCTGTGCTCGCAGGAGTCGATTCGATCGAGGTGCTTCCTTTCGACCACGCATTCCGCGCTCCCAACGAGTTCTCGAACCGTATCGCCCGCAATACCCAGTCCATCCTCAAGGAGGAAGCTCACTTCGACAAGGTCGAGGACCCCGGTGCAGGCAGCTACTACATCGAGAATCTCACCCAGTCCATCGCCTACTCGGCTTGGGATGTCTTCAAGTCTGTCGATGAGAAGGGCGGATATGTAGAGGCTTTCAAGGCCGGTGCCGTCCAGGCTGCAGTCAAGGCCGTTTCCGACAAGAGGGACCAGGCCATCGCCAAACGCCGCGACACCATCCTTGGTACCAACCAGTATCCTAACTTCCTCGAGAAGGCTTCAGACGAGATAACCAAGGAAATCGTGACCCGCAAGACAGAGGTTACCTGCAACTGTCCTCACGCCGAGGCCAACAAGGTGGCCGAGCCGCTGATTCCCTACAGGGCAGCACAGGCTTTCGAGGCTCTGCGTCTCGCTACTGACCGCTGCGGCAAACAGCCCCAGGCCTTTATGCTCACCTTCGGCAACCTGGCAATGTGCCGTGCCCGCGCCCAGTTCAGCTGCAACTTCTTTGCAGTTGCCGGTTTCAAGGTGGTCGACAACAACCGCTTCTCAACCATCGAGGAAGGCGTTGAGGCAGCTCTCGCAGCCAAGGCTGACATCGTTGTCGCCTGCTCTGCCGACGATGAATATGCAGAGGCTGTTCCGAAGATCAAGGAACTCATCGGCGACAAGGCCATCGTAGTCGTTGCCGGCGATCCCGAGTGCCGTCCCGAACTCGAAGCGAAGGGTATCGATAAATATATACACGTCAGATGCAATGTCCTCGAAACTCTCAAAGAGTATCAGGCAGAAATGGGTATTAAAGAACTTTAAAGAATCAGCAGATGAAACCTACTTTTACAGATATAAAAGATCTCAAGGAATTCGGTGCTGCCCCTGCCTGCTCTAAAGATGCTGCACAGGAGCTCTGGCACACCCCTGAAAATATAGACGTCAAGTCTCTCTATACTGCTAAGGACCTCGAAGGAATGGAGCACCTGAACTATGCTGCAGGTATCGCCCCTTATCTCCGCGGACCTTATTCAACTATGTACGTGATGCGTCCCTGGACCATCCGTCAGTACGCCGGCTTCTCTACCGCTGAGGAGTCCAACGCATTCTACCGCCGTAACCTGGCTTCCGGCCAGAAAGGTCTTTCCGTAGCGTTCGACCTTGCAACCCACCGTGGATATGACGCCGACCACCCCCGCGTAGTCGGTGACGTCGGTAAGGCCGGTGTGAGCATCTGCTCGGTGGAGGATATGAAGGTCCTCTTCGACCAGATCCCTCTCGGCAAGATGTCAGTGTCAATGACAATGAACGGCGCCGTGCTGCCCATTATGGCCTTCTACATCGTGGCTGGTCTGGAGCAGGGCGTGAAACTCGAGGAGATGGCTGGTACCATCCAGAACGACATCCTCAAGGAGTTTATGGTCCGCAACACCTACATCTATCCGCCTGAGTTCTCTATGCGTATCATCGGCGACATCTTCGCCTATACGTCCAAGAATATGCCTAAGTTCAACTCGATCTCAATCTCCGGCTACCATATGCAGGAAGCCGGTGCGACCAACGACATCGAGATGGCTTACACCCTGGCCGACGGTCTGGAGTACCTCCGCACCGGTATCAAGGCTGGCATCGACGTCGACGCTTTCGCTCCGCGTCTGAGCTTCTTCTGGGCTATCGGTATGAACAACTTTATGGAGATTGCCAAGATGCGTGCAGCACGTATGCTCTGGGCCAAGCTGGTCAACCAGTTCAATCCCAAGAATCCGAAGAGCCTCGCCCTGCGTACCCACTGCCAGACTTCTGGCTGGTCGCTTACCGAGCAGGATCCTTTCAACAACGTGGCACGTACCTGCATCGAGGCTATGGGAGCTGCCCTGGGACACACCCAGAGCTTGCACACCAACGCCCTCGACGAGGCTATCGCCCTGCCTACCGACTTCAGCGCGCGTATCGCCCGTAACACCCAGATCTACATCCAGGAAGAGACTTCAGTTTGCAAGAACGTCGATCCTTGGGCAGGCAGCTACTACGTAGAGAGCCTCACCAAAGCGCTTGTCGACGCTGCTTGGAAGCACATCCAGGAAGTTGAGGAGCTCGGCGGTATGGCCAAGGCCATCGAGACCGGTATTCCGAAACTCCGCATCGAGGAGGCCGCTGCCCGCAAGCAGGCCCGCATCGACGCCGGCATCGAGAAGATCATCGGTATCAACGAGTACCGCCTCGAGCACGAGGATCCCATCGAGATCCTTGCCGTGGACAACACCAAGGTTCGTGAGAGCCAGATCGCACGTCTGAAAGACCTCCGCGCACATCGCGACGAGGCTGCTGTCCAGGCTGCCCTTGCTGCTATCACCAAGGCTGTCGCCGAGAAGAACGGCAACCTTCTGGAGCTTGCAGTCGAGGCCGCCAAGGTCCGCGCTACCCTCGGCGAGATCAGCGACGCTTGCGAAAAGATTGTTGGACGCTATAAAGCTATCATCCGTATGAACACAGGTGTTTACTCATCAGAGATCAAGAATAACGACGAGTTCGAGAAGGCCAAGGCTATGGTTGCCGACTTCGCCAAGAAGGAAGGCCGTCAGCCTCGTATTATGGTAGCCAAACTCGGTCAGGACGGTCACGACCGTGGAGCCAAAGTCGTTGCCACCGGTTTCGCAGACTGCGGTTTCGACGTCGATATGGGCCCTCTGTTCCAGACTCCCGAAGAGGCTGTGAAACAGGCTGTCGAGAACGACGTCCACATCCTCGGCATCAGCTCTCTTGCTGCCGGCCACCTTACTCTCGTTCCTCAGGTTATCGAGGAGCTCAAGAAATACGGCCGCGAGGATATCATCGTCACTGTCGGCGGTGTGATTCCCGCCCAGGACTATGACGCTCTGTACAAGGCAGGCGCCGCCGCCATATTCGGCCCCGGTACCCGCATCCCGATGTGCGTCATCAAGATGATCGAACTGCTCAACGCCGCACGCGAGGCGTAGGGCAGGGAAGACCCCCAAGAAGAAAGGCGACCCTCGGGCCGCCTTTTTTTGCGCCCGTCTGTCCACGCAGCCCGGCCTTCCGGTGGACGGACCGCAGATTTCGCCCCGTCTGTCCACCCTGAGCCGACTTCCGATGGACGGACTGCGGTAAAAAAGAAGGGCGGCCGTTGCGGTCACCCTTCCTGTATGTGGTCAATGAAACAAAAATTCCTTATGTCCTATTCGTCGCGGAGTTGCAATTTCTGGACATAGATGGCCTTCTTGAGTTCATCTCTCCTCTTTACTGACGGTTTCTCGAAGTTCTTCCTGTTGCGGAGTTCCTTTACGATGCCGGTCTTTTCGAATTTACGTTTGAATTTCTTGAGAGCCCTCTCAATGTTTTCACCTTCTTTAATGGGAACGATAATCATAGTCTATTGCACACCTCCTTTTTCTTGTGGACGGCAAAGATAAGCAAGTTTTCGATAATCGCAAATGAACTCATCGCGATTTTCACTAAATTTACAATAAGTATCCGTCCCGCGATGATCAAGGCTTTTCTCGACTACATATCTCTCCAGAAACGCTATTCGAAGCGCACTGCCGCCCTTTACGAAGAGTCGCTGCGCGAGTTCTACGCCTTTATGTATCCCGAGAAAAGCGACATCGGAGCGCTGACGAAGGCCGAGCTGCTGGACGTGCTGGTCAGCAACTACTTGCGCGGCTTCGTGGCCCAGGGCCTGGAGAGCGGACTGACGGCCCGGACCGTAAACCTCAAGCTGTCGGCCATCAGCAGCTACTGCAGCTGGCTCGTCAAGCAGGGTGAGCTGCCCGACAATCCGGCCCGCAAGGTCTACCGGCCGAAGGAGGCCCGCCGCCTTCCCGAGTTCTACACCGAGCAGAGCCTCGAGAACTACTTCGAGATGAAGGAAAGCGACTTCGAGGGCGAGGAGACGATGGCCCACCTGCGCGCCCGGATGCTGATTATGGTGCTCTACTCCACCGGTATGAGGCGAAGCGAGATATGCAATCTCCGAGTCGGCGACTTCGACGCTGCAAGGGGCGTCTTCCGCATCGTCGGCAAAGGCGACAAACCGCGCGAAGTGCCCGTTCCGGCTTTGATTTGTCGATATATTTTGCTATATTTGAAAAGGCTTGGCAAGGAATTTTCAAGCGAAAACGACAGTTTCTTCTTCGTGACTGACAAGGGCGCACAGATGTATCCCGCGATGGTCAACAACATAGTGAAGGCGGAATTGTCGAAGGCTGAAGGGTTTACCGGTCGCAAGTCGCCGCACCTGCTGAGGCACTCGCTGGCGACCCACCTGCTGAACAACGGCGCTGACCTGAACAGCATCAAGGAGATTCTGGGACACAGTTCCCTTGCCGCCACGCAAGTTTATACGCACAACTCTTTCGAGCAATTGAAAAAAACATACTTAACCGCTCATCCAAGAGCAAAGATTGGAGGTAAAAATGGAAATTAAAGTCAACTCACACAAATTCGACGCAGACAAGAAGCTGATCGAATTCGCAGAGAAGAAACTCGGTAAACTCGACAAGTTCTATGAGGACATCGTAAGGACCGAAGTAAACCTCTCGCTGCTTCCTGAACCTGAGAACAAGAACGTAAAGGTCAGGGTTCTGATTCCTGGAACTGAAGTGCTGGTAGAGCGCAACGCAGCCACCTTCGAGGATGCAATCGTTGAATGCGCAGGTATCCTCAAGGAAAAACTCGTTTCCGCCAAGGAGAAACGTTTCAAATAATAAACAAAGAGCATAGCTCCCCGAGGGTTATGCCGTTGAAATAGTCGCCGAACGGGAGTTCAGATGCCCGTTCGGCGATTTTTTCTTGTGCCGCCGGACATCCGCGCATCGCTTCGCAGAACTCTGCAGTGTCGCGGGTGAAGAAATAGTCGCCGCTGATGGCCAGGTCCTCCACCGTGCCTTTTTCAATCTTTGCAGTGAGTCTCAGCGTGCCGCAGGGAAATTTGGCGGTCTTGCTGAAGGAGTATGCCGGAGAGGCTGCGAAGTTCCACTCTTCCGCGCGATATTTTGTGTCGGCCAGGCGGCTGATGGCATCGATGTCTTCGGCCGTATATTCGTAGACTTCGGCCTGCCGGGCCACTTCCTGCCCTATGAAAGCCATAAACTGACCGGCCGTCATCGGCTCGGCGAGATGCGGAAGGATATTGGTGACGCGGCTGCGGCGGGAGGCGACGGCACGGCCTGTGTATTTCGAGGTGTCGGAGGACAGCGCTGCCGCCATATCGTCAAGATTCGTGTCGAACAGCATCGTGCCGTGGTGCATCATTCGGCCGCCGCGCACGCAGATGGCGTTGCCGGAGAATTTCAGGCCGGCGATGGTGAGGTCGTTGCGGCCCTCGAGGGTCGCTTCGACGCCGAGTTTGGCCAGAGCCGCGATGACAGGGGCGGTGAAGCGGCGGAACATCCCTGCGGAACTCTCGCTGCGGTCGCAGGCGTCCAGAAAGGTGTAATTGACGTTGCCAAGGTCGTGGTAGACAGCCCCACCGCCGCTGAGCCGCCGTACCACAGCTATGCCGCGGCGGCCGATGAAGTCAGCGTTGATTTCCGCACGGGCGTTCTGGTTTCGGCCGACGATGACCGCAGGGGCGTTCTGCCAGAGCCTGAACACCGGCGCAGAGAAGCGTCCAAGCAGGTACTCTTCCGCCGCAAGGTTCCAGTAAGGATCTGTGTGGCTGTCGATTATACTAAGCATTCAGGGTGTTCCAAAGCATATCCTTGAGCTCGGTGATATTGTAGCCGGTGACGCTGCTGATGAAAATGTGCGGCACCTTGCGGGGCAGATGCTTCGCAATTTCGCGGCGCAGCTCGTCGTCGAGCATATCGCTCTTCGAGATTGCCAGGATGCGGTCCTTGTCAAGCAGCTCGGGATTATAGAGCTTGAGCTCGTTGAGAAGGATCTTGTAGTCGCGGGCTATGTCGTCGCTGTCGGCGGGAACCATAAACAGCAGCATAGAATTGCGCTCGATATGGCGCAGGAAGCGCAGGCCAAGGCCTTTGCCTTCGTGGGCGCCTTCGATGATGCCGGGAATGTCGGCTATCACGAACGAGCGGTCGTCACGGTAGCGGACAATGCCGAGGCTGGGCTCGAGGGTGGTGAAAGCGTAGTCAGCGATCTTGGGTTTGGCTGCGGACACTGTAGATACGAGGGTGGACTTGCCGGCGTTGGGGAAGCCGACCAGGCCTACGTCGGCCATAATCTTCAGCTCGAGGATGAACCAGCCCTCGACGCCTTCTTCGCCCGGCTGTGCGTAGCGCGGGGTGCGGTTGGTCGGACTCTTGAAGTTGTTGTTGCCCAGACCTCCGCGGCCTCCCTTGGCCAGGATTGCCTTCTGACCGTCGTCAAGGATCTCGAGGATCGTCTCGCCGGTCTCGGCGTCTTTCGCCACCGTGCCCAGCGGCACTTCGAGGATGATGTCCTTGCCGTCCTTGCCGTCTTTCAGGCCGCCGCTGCCGCCCTCTCCGTTCTCGGCGATGACGTGCTTCTGGAATTTGAGGTGGATCAGCGTCCACATCTGGGCGTTGCCGCGCAGGATGATGTTGCCGCCGCGCCCGCCGTTGCCGCCGTCCGGACCGCCCTTGGGAATGTACTTCTCGCGGCGCAGATGCACCGACCCCTTGCCGCCGTTCCCGGCCTTGCAATAGAGCTTGACGTAGTCTATGAAGTTGCTGTCTGCCATAACTCCCGCAAAGTTAGCTATTCTTTTCGACTTATCGTAGCTCCGCCCGGACAGACGAACCGAAATTCGCGGTCCGTCCACCGGAAGGCCCGTCTGAGTGGACAGACGAGCCAAAATCCGCGGTCCGTCCACTGGAAGGCTCGCCTGGGTGGACAGACGAACCGAAATCCGCGGTCCGTCCATCGGAGGGCGGCTCTGGGTGGAGGCACTGGCTCTGGACGGTGGATTGGCGGCGCCGGGGCTTAGAGCAGGGAGACGAGCAGGTAGAGGAAGTGGGCGATGATGCCTGCGGCGAGGCCTGCGACTGTGTGGGCGCCGAGGGCCTTGGAGATGGCTTTGCGGAAGCCGAGAGCGTCGAGCATAGCGGTGTGGGTCGACAGAAAGCCGCTCCAGCACATTCCGATGGCGGTGAAGACGGCTATCGCGTTGCCGTCCAGGATGCCTTCAGCATTGAAGGTGGGCAGCAGGCCGAGCGCAGCTCCGACAGCTCCCAGCGTAGTCATCGGGAAGGCGATGAGACGCATATCGGTGAAGCCGAAGAGCCATTCGAACACCCAGTGGACCTTTTCGGCAAGCCAGGGCAGGATAGGGACGCCTTGATTGGCGGCTCCCGTGTAGCCTTCCGGGCCTGCGCCGAAAGTGATGAGGATGACCATCGTCGTGATTACCAGTACGCCCGGGATGATGGTGAGGCCGAGCTCCACGCCGCTCTTGCCGCCGTCCAGGATGGCATTGATGAAACGCAGGAAAACGCTCTGCCTGGTGTCTCCTTCCAGCTGCTTGTCAGCATCGAACTCGCCTTTACGGGGAGCCTCGACGGCCGGGCTGTCCAGCTCCGGGAAACTCTTGAGACAGCTGCGCTGCATAATGCGGGTGGATATGATTGAGCCGCAGAAGGCTCCGAAAAGACCTATCAGCGCGCCGCCCGGCTGTCCGAAGCTCATCATCGTGACAATGACGACGAAGCCCATACCGAACGCCGTGCCGAAATTTGTGAGCGACAGAAGCTGATATTTCTTGAAATATGAGGCGAACGATTTGTCCCTTGCGAGAGCTATGATGGCCGGATTGTCCGAAAGGAAAGTCATAATTGCACCAAGCCCTGCAACGCCGGGAAGGTTGAAAAGCGGTTTCATCAGCGGCTTGAGGACGCGTCCGATGATGGACACCAGGCCGAACTCCGACATCAGCTTCGCCAGCGCACCTGTCAGAACAGTGATGCTCATCAGGTAGAACACAGTATTCAGCAGCAGCCCGTGGGCAGTGCGCATAATGGTGTTCAGGAGATTGTCCCCGCCCATCCTGATTCCGAGCGGGATGAAGATGCCGAGGAAAACTGTCGTAAATATCAGAGCTTCAAGCGACGAGCGGCTTATACCTTTTCTGCTTTTCTTTGTCATATCAGTGAGCTGATAATCAATGGCTCTGTTTCTTGTTGCGGGTGGCAAGCCATATCTTCGGAGTCATTCCGGTCACCTTCTTGAAAGTATTGTTCAGGGCAGAAGCACTGCTGAAGCCACAGGCCTTGGCAACCTCTACCTGTGTGGCGTTGTGGTGGTTGATCAGGTAGCGCTGCGTATAGTCAACTTTCAGTGCGTTGATAAGGTCGGGGAACGGCATATGGTATGAGTTGTTGACAAGCCTTGATATATATGTCTTGTTGGTCCCCATACGGTCGGCAACGTCGGTAATGGTCAATTGAGGCTGCAGGAACATCTGCTGGTCGACAACTATGCGGTGGAAGCGGGCCAGAAGGGCGTCGCTGTTCTTGTCGCCGGAAGCAACCTCGATGATTGAACTCATTATATGGGACTTGTCTTTGCTTGCTGCCTCAGGGCGGCTCTCATCTTCCAGATGGAATCCCTTCCTCATCTCTTCCAAAGTGATGGTATCCCTGTCGGAATAAAGACCTATATATAACATAAAAAAGATAAGGAGGGCGATGATGGGAGGTGTTGTCAGGGAGGCAAAGGGATGGGTCATCAAGAAATTCCTGGACATAAGGATCTTGGCTACACCCAAAAACATCAAGGCATAGAGTAAGGCGACTGTCATACCGAGCACTTTGACATTTCCCTTGTGGAAAAGGAAAGCCGGCAGATAGCGCAGCGGCAGACCCCTGTGCTTGATGAGCAGTGCGAAGTATACCAGCAGCAGGGAAATTTCTATCGCAATGACAACGCGGAATACGATTACAGCCCATATATAATAGGTATGGTATGCATAACCGCTGTTCATATCAGCCACCTCGATGCCGTAGCTATACATATCGTCCAAATACCGCTCGATATTGTCAGCTCCGTAAAGAATGATCATCGTCAACTCGCCTGTGAACAAGATGAACGGAACCACAGCCCAAATGAGGTGGATATGTTTCAGCGTCGACGTGTTCCCAATTTTGCGCAGATATATAATAAGGAGTGGGATGATGCTGGGGGCTGCAAGCTGGGCGATAAGGCTGTTTATGGTAAGAGCTTTATTCGTCGTAAAGGGACTGGCGTAGCCGCTGTCGGCAAGGAAGTACAGACCGGTTGCCAGCAAAAGGAACATCAAAGCTCCGAACGTGTTCTTCTTCGATATAAGAAGAGGGTACAGGAGCATCCAGAAAAAGCAGACGGATGCCGGTAGAAGAAGAAGAAATGCGTGGATCATATCGATCTGTACTTAATTTTTGCCAAAATTAATATAATTTTTGTAAAACCGCAAAAATTTTAGTTTTAAAAAACAAATGTTTACAATAGAAATTTTGCGAAAATTGTTGATAAAAATGAAAATTCATTCAAAATCTGGCACGGTTTTTACTTAGAGGAGCGGTAAATCTGCCAAATAGGGCGGTAAAATTGCAAAACCCTTAAATAAGTAGTATTAAATTAACATAAGTATGCCAGCAGCTGTTCATAACGTAAATTTTTACAAACAATTAAAAAAAATTGCTGGAATATAAATTTTTGTGATATATATTTGCAACTGTTTTCAGGGACAACTAAGAACCAGACACGATTGAAGACCAATTTCACATATCGAATTCTCAAGGTGCTCGCCGCAGCGCTCGTTTTCGTTGTCTCTGCAACTGCTTCCCTCTCGGCCGAAGATATCACCAGCCAGACCACAGAAAACCCGCACTTTTTTTATACGCGCGAGCGCACAACCGCGTTCGAGGTGCAGGACGACAGCACCGATTTCGAGCAGACCAAAAATCTTGCGTTCACCGTGAAGACCAATTTGCTCTACGATCTTGCAACTGCCTTCAACATCGAAGTGGAAGTCCCGATTGCTACCCGCTTCTCGATTCTCGTCGATCACGTCTATCCCTGGTGGGAAACCCACAACAAGTTCTGCCTCCAGGTTCTCGAGTTCGGTCCCGAGTTCCGTTTCTGGTTCACCAAGTGGGACAAGCAGAGCGCAGACAAGCTGAAAGGTTGGTTCGCCGGTGTCTACGGTATGACTGCCAAGTACGACTTCCAGTTCGACACGGACCTGGACTACCAGGGCGAATTCTTCTCAGCCGGCATTTCCGGCGGTTATGTATACCAGCCCAAGCGTTTCTTCGGCAAAGAAATGCACACAAGGTTTGAATTTTCCATTGCTGCAGGCTATCTGGTCACCGACTTCAGGCATTATCTGCCTACCGACGACTACAGCCTGCTTATCCGTGACAAATACAACGTCGGCCGCGTCTCTTATTTCGGCCCCACCAAAGCCAAGATAAGTCTGATAGTGCCGATAATGGTTAAAAACGACAAAAGATAATGACGAGAGTTAGAAACATATTTAAGCTGATTGCTTGCGCAACCGCGCTGGTTGTGGCTCTCGTTGCCTGCGAGAGGCGTCCGCTTGAGGAGGCTTCAGAGTTTGTGGAAATCAAGGTGAAGGTCAACGTGCAGACAGTAGCCAACGTAATGGTCGACGTCTACAACGACAAGATTCCTCTTCCTGACGTCAACACCGACGTGATGCGAGTTCTTGTCTACGACCCCAGCAGCCAGAAACTCCTCACCCAGAGTTTTATCTCAGGCAAAACTATCGATGAAGAAGGCAACCAGGTGCTTTCAGGTACCCTGAACATTTCATACGGAAATTACGATTTCCTTGTCTACAACTTCGATACCCCTGTGACCCAGGTGAGCGGCGAGACAAGCGAAACAGATATCCTGGCCTACACCAGCGAGATTCCGCCGGCACAGAAATACCGCTACTCAGGTATGACCAAGGCCGACAGCGATCCGTCATCCCTTCTGGATCTTGATATGCGTTACGAGCCCGACCATCTGCTCGTTGCACGTGAGCATAACCTCAGGGTTTCTCCTCACGAGTCCGTGGTAGTGATCGAGACCGAGGCCCACACCGTAGTTGATTCATATTATCTGCAAATCCACGTTGAAGGAATGCAATATGCATCATCCGCAATGGCCGTTATATCAGGACTTTCACCCTCGAACCACATAGGTCTTGATGAAAGAACTTTCGATCCTTCAGTCGCTGTGGCATTCGATTTGAATAAGAGTGTCGACCCCCGTCTTGAAAGTGAGAATAAAGATGTGCTTTGTTCAATTTTCAACACATTCGGAAAGATTCCGGATATCAAGTCGGATTTGATCGTGACATTCAATGTCATCGACATAGCCGGCAACCTTCAGCAATTCCAGACAAGTCTCGACAAAGTGTTCCTGACCGAAGATGCAATCGAGAGACACTGGCTCCTGATAGATGAAACTTGGGTTATAGAGAACCCTCTGCCCGATGAGCCCAGAGGCGGCGGATTCCAACCGACCGTAGATGATTGGGAGGAGGAACACGGAGAGATTGTGATTTAAAATATAATAGTGCAACATATTTAGAAGATGAAGAAACTGATATACATAGCATTTGCGGCCCTCGCAGCCCTGACCGCCTGCACCAAGGTGGAGATGGACAGCTACGCTCCGCAGCGCAAGGTGACCTTCCAGGTTGCCAGCTATGCACCTCAGACCAAGGCCAACTCTTCTATGTGGACTTTGGGTTCATCTCCTTCATTCACCGCCAAGGCTTTCCTGCACGCTGATGGCTATACCGGCGAGACTCAGAACTTCTTCGGAGCAGGTGAGACCATCACTCCTTACCAGACCGATGGCACCGCTGCAACTGCTGAAAGCAACACTTCTTACTGGGGCCCGAGCCACGACTATTACTGGCCGAAGTCAAGCAACAGCTACATCAACTTCATCGCCTGGCGCGGCGCAACCCCTGCCACAGCTACCGAGACCTCACTCTCGTGGACCGATTACACCGTCCAGAGCACTGACGACCTTGTATATGCAGATGAGGCTTGGCATTACAATGTAAATACAACCAACGCTTCACAGTACACCGATGATGCGGTTACTTCAGGAGTTCCGATGCTCTTCCACCACGCGCTTGCACGTGTTGCTTTCAAGGCCAATGCAACGAATGTGACCAACGGTGATTTCACCAGAAGCGTCGCCATCAAGAACTTCTCGCTTTCAAGCGTCTATAATATCGGTTCGCTGGCGATGACCAATGAAGGTTCGACTGATACCGCGACTGTTCCCTGGACTGTTACCGGCAATGGTTGGACGAAGTCCGGAACTGCAGCTGCTATGGTAGCAAACATCGCAACCGGCAGTTCTGTCCCTGTATCGACCACAGTCATCGACCTGATCGCTATGCAGACGGTTCTTCCTCAGGCTGTGACCAACGATATGATGCTCAGCATCAACTACGATATCGTAACAACCAAGAACAGCACTGAGTTCAGTGTTGAACACATAACGTTCTCAAAGAAACTTATAGAGCTTGTGCCTGTGATTACCTCTTGGGAAATGGGGCACGAGATAACATATACTCTCGTATTCGATCTCACGACAGATTTGATAACCATCCAACCTACAATTGAGACCTGGGAATACAACGGAGGTAACGTAACAGTTGAATAAGAAAACAGTAGATATAAAATGATAGTGCTTAAAGACAAGTTGAAGACAAGAGCAATCTATTACATTATCGCAGCAGTTGCGATGACATCGCTGGTTGCCTGCACTAAATTCGAAGACACAGCTCCTCCGAGAAAGATTACTTTCGAGAAAGCTATCTACAGGCCCCAGACCAAGGCTGAAGTGTCTGTGATGAGTGAATTCACCAGCTTCAAGTGCAAGGCGTTCCTTCACGCAGACAACGGTGGTACCGAGTATTTTGCCACTCAGGATATGTTTGGTATCAACGGCGAGACAATCTCTGCCTACACTTCCGGCGATGCGATAACAACTGACCCTAATGCAGTTGCATATTGGGCCCCTAGCCACGACTATTACTGGCCGAAAGGAGAGAGAAGCTTCATCAACTTCGTTGGTTGGTATGATGCAAAAGGAACAGCCCCTTCAGAAGCTACTGAAACTTCACTCAAGTGGAACGGCTACACTGTAGAGACTACTGACAACCTTCTCTTCGCTGACGAGGCCTGGCGTTATAAAGCAAACCCCGAGTCTAACCGTTATGGATATAATGGCATAGCGAAGGGAGTTCCGATGCTCTTCCACCACGCGCTTGCAAAGCTTTGCATCGAAGCTAAGGTTGCAGAGACTACTAAAGAAAACAAAACCGGAGGCGCCGGTCTGGGAAACACCAATTGGGAGGTTACCCTGAGCAATATCAAACTCGACGGAATCTATACTACAGGTAATCTGGTTCTGACCAACACCGAGCCGGCAGGAACTGCTTCTGCAACCAGCGAATGGCAAGGCGGCTGGACTCCCACCGGAAGCACGACTACTATCAATATGACTGCTGTTGATACTCCGCTGGACAAAACTAACGCAACAACTATCCTTGCAATGCAGAGCGTTCTGCCGCAGACCGTCACTAATGCTGTGGTGCTGTCTTTCGACTACAATATCGATACGAAGTTCAACACCAGCAAGTACGCACAGGAGAAAATCCACGCGAGCATCCAGTTGAACAGTGCAAGCGCCGTTACCGGTCCCATCAGTTCTTGGGATATGAACAAGAAGGTTACCTACACCATAATAATCGACCCTGTGACCACTACAATCAAGATCGATCCTGCAATGGTCGACTGGGTGGTCGAGACCGGCGGAACGGCAACCCTTTAATGCATAATATAAATAGGTAAAAACAATAAAATATATAGACATCAGCAAAAATGAAAAAGTTTTTCATCATCGCAGCCGCAGCTCTCGTAGCAATCACTGCCTGCACCAAGATTGAAGACATCGACACCGCTCCCGCCAAGAAGATTACCTTCCAGGCAGCATCCTATGTTCCTCAGACCAAGGCCAATGTTTCAATTATGCCGGAATTCACATCGTTCCCGTGCAAGGCATTCCTCCACGCAGCCGGCTACAGTGAAACTCAGAATATGTTCGGTGACAACGGCGAGATCATTTCAGCCTACACTTCCGGCGATGTGGTTACCACAACCCCGTCTCAAGTTGCCTATTGGGCCCCTTCACACGATTACTACTGGCCGAAAGATGCTACTAGTTATGTGAACTTTGTTGCCTGGTATGACAAGAACGACGCTCCCACCACCTCGACTGAGACTTCCCTTGTATGGAGCAACCGCACTATCAATACTGATGACAACATTCTTTTCGCTGATGAGGCTTGGCATTACAAACAGAACCCCTCTGCCGCGTATCATATGGATGGCAGTGTGTCTGAGGGTGTTCCTATGCTCTTCCATCACGCGCTTGCACAGCTTTGCATCAAAGCCAATGTGACAAAGAATACAGACGGTAAGACTCCCGCCCACACTTGGGACGTTACGCTCGAAGATATTTCTCTCGCCGGTGTGTTCAATCAAGGAACTCTTTCTCTGACAAACTCTGATTTAGGATCTACCGGCACTAAAGCCTGGACCGGCTCTTGGGCTACATCAGGAACTGCAGGCTCTGTAACTATGTCAAACGTGACAACCCCCCTCACCACAACTGCTGTCGACGTGCTGACTATGCAGAACGTCCTTCCCCAGACTGTTACAGACAATGTTGTCCTCAACTTCAAATACAACATCAGCTACAAATACAATGGCACCGAGTATGCCCACGAGAAAATCACAGCTGCTCTTCAGTTGAACAATATCACAAACGCCATCAGCGCTTGGGAAATGAACAAGAAGATCACCTACACCATCACCATCAACCCCGAGACGACCGTCATCAGGATCGACCCTGCAATGGTTGATTGGGAGCCCGTAGCCGGTGGTACTGCAACACTTTAATTCAGAAAACAAATAATTAGATATACACAATGAAAAAGTTTTTCCTTCTCGCAGCCGCAGCGCTTGTAGCGCTCACTGCTTGCACCAAGATGGAGGTTGCAAACGACGCTCCTGCTCGTAAGATCTCCTTCAACGTCGGAACCTTCAAGGCTCAGACCAAGGCTGATCCATCTACCAACCACGCTCTTCAGGGCGAGACTACCTCTTTCAGCTCAAAAGCTTGGCTCCACGCCAACGGAGCAGCTACCGGAACGAATTTCTTCGGCGACGGTGAGACGATTTCTTTTGACAGTTCAGTTCCCGAGTGGGCTCCTGCCAATGAGTATTTCTGGCCCAAGGCTGCTGAGAGCTACATCAACTTCGTATCTTGGTATGCCACCAATTCAAAGAACCCTACTACTGTAACTGAAACTTCTCTGCAGTGGGGAACTACTTCAGCCCCTGTCACTATTGCAAAGGATGACAATATCCTTTTTGCAGACGAGGCCTGGAAATTCTCAAGCAATAACAATCCTGCTACCTACACCGCAGTCAGCGGCGTAGCTGAGGGGGTTCCGACCCTGTTCCACCACGCCCTTGCCAAACTTCAGTTCAATATGAAGCTGAAAACCGTGACAAAGAGCGAGAAGTCAATCTGGGATGTTGCGATTCAGACTGCAAGCCTGAAGATCGGCAACAACGGCTACCTCGATCTTGTAAATGCTGCCCCTAGCACTGATGCAACAACTGTTGCCTGGAAAGTCGGCTCTGCTGCCGCCACTTCAGATATCGTAGGTTGGGCTCGTCCTTCAAGTGCGACACTTGAGACTATTGTTGAAACTTCAAGTACTGCTTCAGATGTTACCAAGGACTTTGCAAAACTTTCATTTGAAGGCTTTGCTCCCAAGACTCTGACCGATGGCAAATTTGAAAGCGCATCACAGGTATTCCTTGCAGAGCGTACAGTCCTTCCTCAGACTTTGGGAGAGACAGTCAAATTTGCGATGACTTTCAAGATCAGCATCTTCCACGATGCAAATAACGATGGAACCAAAGACGGCGCCGCCTATAGCGAAGAGATTGTGACTATCTCTGAGACAAATCTCTCAAGCCTCGTCAGTGCGATCACTTCTTGGAATATGAATACCAAAGTCGTTTACAACGTGACAATCGACCCTGTAGGAAAGAAAGTCCTCTTCGACCCTGCAGTTGTTGACTGGGCAGAGAATACATCTGTGGACACTCAGATTTATCCGCAGCCGTAAATGAAACACAGGTCCGGGGCGGCTGACCCTGCCCCGGGTCACAAATAGAAAGAAAAAATTAGTAATAGATAAATGACAATGAAAAAGTATTTCGTACTCGCAGCCGCAGCGCTGGTAGCTCTGACCGCTTGCACCAAGGTGGACACACCTGCTTCTTCTAACAACAAGAAGATCTCTTTCGAGGTCGCCAGCTATATGGCACAGACCAAAGCTGAGACCAGCCTTATCGACGAAGGTTATCAGACCTTCAATACCAATGCCTGGTACCACTCTCCTTCAGATGGCACCCAGTACTTTATGCAGAACATCAATATTGACTGGAACGATGCTATCGCAAATCAGTGGGCTCCCGATGCTGATTACTTCTGGCCCAAGACCGGATATGTAAACTTCTACTCTTATGCCGGAACTCAGGCTCCTACTACTGTAAATACTGAGGGTTCTCTCGTCTACACTGACAAAGTCATTGCATATAATGATAATATCCTTGTAGCTGACGCCGCTTACGGTTACAATGCAAATCTGAAAACATATCAGAAAGATCATTCTGCAGTAGAAGGTGTACCCACACTCTTCCGCCACTATCTTGCAAAGCTGGCTTTCAATGTGAAACTCGCCACTACTGATGCCAAGAAGACAGCTACCAACCGTTTCAAAGTTGAAATCCTCGACGCCTCAGTGAAAGTTTCAAACAAAGGTACCCTGACACTTTCAAGCTCTGACCCTGAGACTTCCAGAGATGTTACAACCGACACCCCTGTTTATCAGCCCTGGACTAATGCGAACACTGCCAACGCCAATGTGGCTTGGGTTCCCGCAGCTTGGAATGAGACCTCAGGTTCAGAAACCATCGAGAAGATCCAAGTCGTAACATCTTCACCTGTAGAAGGTCAGGATATGTTCCAGAGAACTCTCAATCTTGGTCTTAATAAAACTGCCCAGACCGAGACTGGTAATAATCTGATACTTCTTGCTTCCCGTACCGTAATGCCCCAGGTATTGACTGACAATCAGGTGTTCTACATCAAGTATAAAGTATATGCTTATCACGATACTGACGATACTGACAATGGTGAGACCCCGTACTCAGTGGAGACTCTTGAATTCTCAAAACCCCTCAAAACATTCGTGAGCACAATTACCGAATGGGACAAGAATACCAAGTATGTTTACAATGTAATCATCGATCCTATTGCCTCTAAGATCACCTTCGACCCTGCTGTTGAAGAATGGGCAAATGTCGAGAAAGATTTCGATCCTTGGTTGAACTAATCCAACACCATAGGCCGGAGGCGGCTGACCCTGCCTCCGGTCACAAAGAAGAAAATAGTAATAATAAATAAGTATAAGACAATGAAAAAGTATTTCATCCTTGCAGCCGTAGCGCTCGTAGCGCTGACTGCCTGCTCAAAGATCGAAGTGAGCAACACTGTGCCTGACAAGGCCGTTTCCTTCCAGGTTGCCAACTATGTAGCCCAGACAAAGGCCGGCGAGTCAGCTTTCGACACGAACGAAACTTTCAAGACTTCTGCCTGGTTCCATCCCACATCTGGTGACGCCCAGGTGTTTATGGCCAGCGAGGTCATCAAATGGCAGGCAAGCCGCGACCCCAAGCAGTGGGCGTCTGACCGTACCTATTTCTGGCCCAAGACCGGATATGTGAATTTCTACTCGTGGGCCGGCTCTCCCGAGCCTGCCGTAACTGACGGTGCAGCCAAATATGGTGATGCCTCAGCAGCTACCCCTAGCTATATCACTATCGCTACAGATGCTGATGCAATGCTTGCAAACGGTGCTTTCCGCTATGCTTCATCAAGCTCCAATGCCAATCTGTATAACGTTGAGTACGAGTCTGTGGATGTGACCGGCGTTCCGACCCTTTTCCACCATATGCTTTCAAAAGTCACTTTCATCGTGAAGTTTGACGCAACCGGACTGGATGCAAAGAACAAATGGGATTTGACCATCAACAGCGCCGCCCTTATCTATGCTGACAAAGGTGCTCTCGATGTAACCTTTACCGACCCCAATGCTACCGGAGTCGCTGCCTGGCCTTTTGCTGCACAGGCTGTCAACTGGACTGTTAAGACAGGTGACAACAAAACCCTCGCAGTTACCGAAAACCTCGGCGCTGCCAACAAGCAGACCACAGTCGGCGGCAGTGTTTCTGAAGGCAAGACCCTCCTGAATGACATTACAGTCCTTCCTCAGGATCTGACTGCAGCAACAGGCACCAACGCCCGTCTGGCAATCAACTATACTCTGAAACATTATTACAACACAGGCACTGACACCGATCCCGTATGGGCAGAGCAGATTTTCGAGACTGTAAACCTCTACGACCCGGCGGATCCGAGCAACCCCGGTGATGCTCTCGGTTCAGTAGCCCTGACTGAGTTCACTACCTCAAGCGTTCCTGCCTGGAATATGAACTACAAGTATATCTATACTGTCAACATCAAACCCAACAAGACAGTCACCTTCGACCCTGCTGTTGTTGATTGGGTTGAAACTGTCAATACCAGCTTTACTTATCCTACAAACGACTAATTAAAACACTAATAAATAAGATGAAAAAGTATTTCATTATCGCAGCTGCAGCCCTTGTTGCAATGACTGGCTGCTCAAAGATTGAAACCGCACCCGAGGTTCAGCGCGAGATCAGTTTCGAGGTTGCGAACAACGTCAGGACCAAAGCCACCGGTTCAGTTTATGAGAACGGCGCATTCGGTACTTACGCTTGGTTCAACAACACCGATGTTTTTATGGTAAACGAGCAGGTCGACAAGTCAGGCGGAGTCTGGAGGACTGTTGACAATACTTACTACTGGCCCAAGACCGGAAGCATCAGCTTCATCTCTTATTCTCCGTTTACCGGTGCCAGCAATACAGAGAACTCTGTACCTGTAATTACGAAGAACTCCATCACTTACACTGACGTAACCGTAGGTACTACCGACCTGATGTATGCCGACAGGGCTACCTGCAGCTCGAATGTCAACGAAGTTACTGACAGCGACACTGCGGATTCAGGCTTCACAGGTGTTCCCACCGTGTTCAACCACGCCCTTGCTAAACTCAGCTTCAAGATCAAAGCCAACTTCATCGAGTATACTGACCCTACCACAAACACCACAACTACTTGGGAAGTTACCGTGAAAAGCGCCAAGATCGGCGGTTTCAAGACCAAAGGTTCGCTGGCTCTGACCCTGAATGATGACGGCAAGACCTGGAACAAACCTGTTACCAACATCGGTACTGATACTGACCCTGTTAATGTCAATATCTGGACTAATGCAAGCGGTGCTACAGACGAGCAGGAGTTGATTGATGCAACAACTTATCCGGATGGCGTGGTGCTTACCACCACTGCCCAGGATCTGGCAGCTGCAAGCGGTTTCGTGCTGCCCCAGCAGCTTACTGCAGACACTCAGAAGATTACTCTTGACATCCGCATCAAGACCAACCTTCCCAACGGCCGTTCTATCAACGAAACTTTCACTCCGACCATCGACATCAAGGACATCTCAAGCCTTCAGGCTTGGCAGATGAACCAGAATATCGTCTATACCATCAATATCAAACCGACTGCAAAGGCTGATGTGAATGGTCACGACGACGATCCGAACGATGTTATCATCACTTTCGACCCGGCTGTTGCTGATTGGGTGACAGTTTCTACCGACGCTACTATCCAGCTCTAATAACAAGTATACCCTATTATTATATATAAATGAAGTTCAGGAAGGCTATAAGGAATACACTGGCTGCGGCGCTTGCCGTTGCAGCGATGGTGTCTTGCGCCCGGAGCGAGATGACTCTCCCGGACCGCACCATCTCATTCCAGGTGGCCAACCGCAGCTCACTGCTGACCCGAGCAGACGCTGATCCCGAAGAAATTTACGGCGATACGCCTTTCGGCGCATACTCGTGGTTCAAGGGTGGCGGAGTCAACCCCGATGTCGACTTTATGGCCAATCAGAAGGTCATATTCGACGGCACTGTGTGGAGACCTGACGGAATGACGTACTACTGGCCGAACGGCGGTTCGCTGGACTTCTTCTGCTATTCACCTTTCTCAAGCGAAAATGGCCCTGCCGTCGCTGAAAACAGCGTCAGCTGGACTGACTGGAGCATTGCCGAGAACGCTGGTGTCGACCTGATGTACGGCACTAAGGCTGTCGGAATGACCGCTCCTGTGACTACCTATTATTATAATGGAGTTCCGACCCTCTTCCACCACGCTCTTGCCAAGGTAGGGGTGAAGCTCCGTCTTGCCTACAATGAAGTGCTGGCCGACACAGGCGACAAGACCCGCTGGGATGTCACTGTGCACAGTATCAAACTGAAAGGCATTTATGGTAAAGGCAGTCTGACGCTCAACATCGGTGAAGACGGAAAAGAATGGACCAAGCCCTCATCCAACGTCTGGACGACCGCAGGTGAACCTGAGGACATCTCCCTGGATGTATCTGGGCTGCCGGTTCTGGAAGATACTGACCTTCGCGAGGTGGGTACTCCTATGATGGTGCTGCCGCAGGCCTTCGGCTCTGACCAGCTCATCGATATGGAGGTAACCATCCGCACTTGGAGGGATAAAGGCGAGGGATACGAACTCTTCATCACAGAAGACCACGTCCATATCGGCGCGCACCTCGCAGTTTCTTCACTTTCAAGCTGGGGTATCAACCAGAATATTACATACATCTTCGTTCTGTCACCCTGTCTTGCTACTGGTCTTGGCACGGATTTGGACGGAGACGGCATCGAAGATCAGGAACCGACCGTGATATTGTTCGATCCGGCGGTCGGAGACTGGGAAAACATTTCACTTACAACAAGCATACAGTTCTAATTATTAATTTTATACCTATTAACTAAACAATGAAACGTTTCTTACTTTTCGCAGCAATGGCTGCAACACTCGCAGTTTCCTGCACTAAGAGCGAATTCGCTCCGGTTTCAAGGGACAACGCCATTTCTTTCCAGACTGCCAATTACTCAGGCACAAAGGTAGAGGGCAACTACTTCCCGACTGACGAGACCTTCAGCGTTTTCGCCTGGACTGAAGGAACTACCGGTGAGTACTTTATGAACAACGTCACCGTTGCTTACAACTCTGACGACAATCTTTGGAAACCTTCAAAGACTTACTACTGGCCCGGTAACAACCAGGGTGTAGATTTCTTCGGTTACTATCCTTCAGGAATGAGCGGACTCAGCGTAGCACAAAACAGGATCCAGTACAACAACATCAACTTTGCCAACACTCAGATTGATATGTTGTATTCTGACAAGGCTGTCGCCTATACCGGAAATGAGAACAACTATGGCCACACAGGTGTTCCTATCCTCTTCCGCCACGCCGGTGCCAAACTGACTGTCTATGCTACTCTCGGTACTAACAGGGTAGAAGACGTCAACGGCAACGTAACCCGTTGGGAAGTTGACCTCAAAGGTGCCAACCTGTCAGGTATCTACACCACAGGTAGCTGCGTTCTCAACCTTGCAAGCGATCCGACCCTCGGTCTCGTTCCTTGGGTAAAGCCTGCTGACGAAGGCGGTTACAATGTGTGGAGCCACACTTCTGCAGTCAACTCAAATCTTGACGAAAAGTATTCAAATACCCGTCACTATGCTATGCAGAACGGTGAGTCTCAGGAAGTCATCAAATCTTTCTATGTACTTCCCCAGACCCTCGTTGCTGACCAGCAGAAGATCAACCTCACTCTTACCGTGAGAACTTACAGCAAACCCGTTGACGAGCAGGAAGAGACTCTCGTTATGGAAAACGATATCCAGGCATCAGCCGACCTCCTCTGCGAAGCTATCCCTGCTTGGCAGATGAACCACTCAGCTGTATACACCATCGTTATCAATCCTACCGGAAGCTACCAGCCTCAGCCTATCTTCTTCGATCCTTGGGTAGTTAAATGGGACACTGTTGAGAATACAATCCAGATCGACCTGAACCTTAACTAACGGTCAATACGATACAGGCCCGGCGGGGGTGATACCCTTCCGGGTCACAAATATGAAAAAGACAATTAAATACTTAATAGGTGTAGCGATAGTGCTTATATCGCTGGAGCTGCTTGCGCTGTTGCAGAGCTGCACCCGGATCGAGGGTATTGATCCGGGCGTGCCTGTTGAAACTGCCGAAGGCATCGCTTTCGCTCCCGATGTGGTTTCGACGAAAGGCCTGCTCAATGCCGGCGATATCAACCGTACCGGCACCAAGATCAAGGTGTATGACTACCTGTCGGGTTTTGACGGAGAGATAGAAGGAAATACTATTACTCCCGGCCAGACCCTGCAATACTTCACCAATCAAATCACATACGACGCTACTGAGAGCAAGTGGCCGTATTGTGATCCTGCTACCACTTATCCTTGGACGAAGTCGGGCAACCACGCCTTCTTCGGCTGGCTCACCGAAGATCGGCATCCTGACTATTTAGATCCTTTTTCAGCTACGGTTTTATTCCATCCTAACCAGTTGACTTTCAACGAGGATACCCGTGTGCTGACAGTCCCTACGACTACCTTGAGTATAGCTACCGATCAGTTTGACTTCTCATATTCAGATGTGGTTGCTGTAGATGCTGCTACCCGTGTAGTAGGCAGTGCGGTACCGCTCCGCCTGAAGCACTTTTTCGGAGCCATCGGCATCACTATCACCAACAACTCCAAGAACGATGTGAAGGTGTACAGCGTGCAACTCAAGAATTTCCCGAACAGGGCGAACGCAACCATAGATTTCAGCAGCAATGCTTCCGCTACCGTGGATGCCACTTATTACGAGTTGAGTTCAACAGGTACTTATGCTTACTGGCCGAACAGGATCACTGACCCGCTTACGCTTTACAATATCAATGATTCAAACGGAGGCAAGGTTTACGATGTTTCAAACAGCGCAGTGGTCGCCGAGGGTGGCGTTCCCAACTATTTCCTTGCCTGGCCTATGAGCTACAGGTTTCTTGAGCCCACAGTTGAAAGTGTGGACGATGAAGGCGTCGTGACCTATACCGCTGCCTCTCCCCTCATAGAGGTTAAATACGGCGATTTGAGTTCAACGGCTGCTACCGCAAGCACGTTTACATATCGTTTCCCCAAGGTCAATGACCCCGACGCCACTCAGGCAATCATAGCCGGCAAGAAATACAGTCTGGACCTGAGCTTCGCTGACCATCAGATAATCGTCAGCTTCAACCAGCTGCCCTGGACCTTCGAGGAATACCCTATGGCCTATGAAGGCGACGCCATATCCACCACACAGCTTAAGTTTACTGAAGGAACTTACGTTTCTGCGCCCAAATATACGACCGCTGACGGAATCAGACACGATGTGATACAGCTTTCTCCCAGTTCGTCAGCAGGTCAGTATATCGCAAAGGGTACTTTCAAGGCGTACACTCCGGTTAACGGCGTGCTTACAGTGGGCGTGAGCGGTAATACCGAGGATTTCATCGTCAGCCTCGACAGCGGTCTGTCGCCCACCGGCACCGGACGCGGATCTGAATCCATCACCATTGAACCCCATCGTGATGGCGGCCAGATCACCCTTACGGTCAGGCCGAAAGGCACCCCGTCCAGCGGAAGCAGGATATTCCTGCACTTCGCAGTCAGGAATAACGGCCGTGATGCATCAGCTGACACTGAGATCAACCGTGATAACTATATGATTACCATACCGTAATGAAAAGGAGGAACAACATGCACAGAATGCCGATAGCGAATCTGATACTTGCTGCTCTTATGCTTGTATCCGTCTTTTCGTGCTCAGTCAAGGTAGAGCCTGAGGCATTGGTATTTGAAGACGGACTGAGCCTTGTTTTCTCGTGTGATGATGACTTCCTTGTCAAATCAGAAGATAAAGCTGGTGTTGATACCCTCAACGAGAATCTCCTGTCGAGTGTGGAATTTTTTATGTACCCTATCGGAGGTACTGACAGTGATGCCGTCCTGCACGGTTATCTCACCGGTGTGCGCAAAGATGCCCCGTATTCAGTCTCTGTAACTGAAGATATCCTGAACAGCCGTCTTTGCCCCAACAATGCAAAATATTTCTGTCTCTACGCCATAGCGAACCATCCCAGGCTCATTCCTGCGGTTGCCCAGGGCGAGTTTGAAGACCTGAGCGGTACTTCAGTGCCGCAGCTTGAAGCTCTGACTCGTGACTTGGATATGGCCAATGGCGGAGGTGTAATGACGAAACAGACGAACTTCCTTATGTCCACTGACGGTGTAGTGCAGTCATCTCAGGTGAGACGCCATCAGACGACCGTGGCAACCGTAAATGTCAATCTGAAAAGGGTGGCTGCCAAGTTATCGGTATATGTAAGGGTTCCTGAGTATGCCACATTTGAGAGCACTGTCGTATTCAATGATGGTGTCGAAGATACCCGTCACGAAGTCTGGAGGCCTCGTACCAACGAGATGACCATCTATCTTGTGAACGGAGCCAAGACCGGACAGGTGAGCGGCGCTCCATTGGCAAGTTCGGACCTCTTTGAGTATCAGCCTCTGAGCTTCAATTTGACTGCCGGTAAATCCCACAGCTATTTCACATACAATCAAGTCCCTACCGGTCAATATGATGAGGATGGTGAAGAATTGATTGATTACCAGCCGGTTGAGCTGACCGGAACGTTTAACCCGAGCTATTATCCCTTCTACACATATCCTGAAAGCTGGGAATTCGGTTCGGACACAGAGCCCTACCTCAAACTGATGATTCCCTGGGACCGTGATCCGGGTACTAGCACAGGCGGCCGGGAATATGGTAAGTTGAGCAGACAGTACTACTATCGCGTGTACTGCCCCGGTTCTGCCGTAGACGGCACACACGCCCAGTTCCTCAGAAACAACTGGTATGAGATCTTCCTCAACGTTTCCATCCTCGGCAGTGAGCTTGAAGGCGCAGCTACCGTGATTCCGGGCAGCTACTATGTAGTAGACTGGCAGGAGAGAGAAGATGATCCGGGCAGCGGCGGCAGCAGTGGAACCCACGACACCGACAAGGAGGCCGAAATTAAGGGCGCAAGGTATCTCTTTGTAAATGATACTGAGTACAAATTGTACAATGTTGAAGATCTGATGATACCATATGTAACTTCAGACCCTTGTGAAATCGTGAGTGCAACTGCTTACAGGTGGAGTTTCAGCGGAAGTTCGAAGACGCAGCAATCAACTACGAATCTTGCAAGTTGGGGAATAAACCTCGAACTTCAGACTACTGCCACCGGTGCCCACATTCATTTTAACCGTGCCATAGATAATGACCTTAACGGGACGACTTACGACGTATCTGAGTACACAATAGTATTTACCCTTCGCCAGAAAGATGCTCCTTCTTATTTAAAAGTCATAACTATCAATCAGAGTCCGGCTATTATGATAGATATGGAAGATAATTCTACTGGAACGAATAATGGCTATACTTATGTGAATGCTGGTGATGGTAATGGTGCTTATGGAACAAATGGAACGAGTTCTGGAACTAATACCAATTTCAATATGTTTCTTGTCACGACTTCCGTTCTACCGGCTAATTCGGAATATATGCTTGGCGATCCAAGACTTACCACTATTGACAATCTGAACTCGTGGCCTACCCGCAACTCGAATGTAAGTACCTGGAGTACTACCGCACAGGGACGCAAATTATCCTATTATTATCCAGTAGATGATGCTTCAGCAGCTGACAATATCATTGCTCCCAGTTTCAGGATAGCTTCCTCTCACGGAGCAACTACTACCCTTAGTTATGCAAATGCTTTCAGGAGGTGTGCCTCTTATCAGGAAAAGGGTTACCCTGCCGGTAGATGGAGATTACCTACAGTTGCAGAAATATCATATATCACAAAATTGAGTACGGATGGTAAGATTGTTAGGCTGTTTGGATCCACAACAAACGGCAGTACCTCTGACTATTGGTGCAACAGTGGCTATATGACTGTATACGATGGGACAAATGCTGCATCTAAAACTCCTCCAGTTTCTCATCCTGGAGAGACGAGTGGCAATAAGTATGTTCGCTGTGTATATGATGAATGGTATTGGGGTAGTGAAAAAATAGCAAACTTGCAGACATTTACCTGGGGAGATGTTGCCCGATAAATCACTTTGTATTTATGAAAAAGACGCTGATATACATATTCCTCGCATTCCTTGTGACAATCTTGTCAGGCTGCATTCAGGACTTGTCTGACCTCCGAAGGAGTGATGCTGACCTCGAATATCCTGCGGAAGGAAAGGCCCTCATAGAGATGAGCGTCGAAGTTCCCAACCAGGGTATGGCTTCTACCAAGACAATGGGCGACCTTCCGGACATTACAAGTTTCCGTGTCGTAGTTTTCGGTAGCAGCGGCTTCCTCAAGGAGAGCGTAGATGTGGATCCGAGCGATTTTGTCGCTGCTTCCACCAATGGCAACAGCACCCTTTACAAATTGCACGTGCATCTGTCCGTTACCGACAGTAAGAATCTCCGCATAAACGTGATTGCCAACTGCAACAGGACCTTGCCTTGGAAAAATGAAGACGTGGTCCTGAACCAGAGCGCTTACACCACAGGCAACCAGGACGCTTACTGGTGCCGTTTCACCCTTCCGAGCGGTATCGCTCTTAAAAAGGAGTATAGCGAAGCGACCCAGTCGATGGAATATGTAAAAGACGGAGAATATTATACCGTTACAGATGAAGTGACTGCAGCCTTTACGGGCTTGCCTATGCTGAGGAACTTTGCAAAGGTGAGCGTCGAGTCCACAACTCCTCAGCTTGTTCTGAACACTACGACCACAATGGCCGTAATCAACCGTCCCGACCGAGGTTCAGTTGCCCCCTACAATGCGCCTGAAGCTACTTTCATCGATAATTATAAGGACTATACCTATGATAATCTGAGGAGCATCTACGACGGCTTTGCCCCGGAAAGTATGCAACTTATAGACAGTGACCCTTCGAACGTGACCTTTGTCCCCTGCGTCAAGACCAACGGTACTGTCACCGGTGGAGAGTTCATTTTCGAGCGTCCGAAACCCGGCACGGGAGATGCCCCTTCATATCTTATCGTACACGGCACTTACTATCCCTTGAAGTCCGGGATCAACAAGACCGACCTTCCGGCAAACTGGAAGACCGTAGAAGCTGAGACTCCGGGCACTTATATCGACCGCAGCGCCGGTACTGACTGCTACTATAAAATCGACTTCTCGGATGATGGCGGATACTATGCTATCCTGCGTAATTTCCGTTATCATATCAGAATCACCAATGTCTCCAAGGCTGGAGCTGGAACGCCTGCAGAGGCCGGTTCTACCGGTGGTAGCAGCGATATTTCATCGGCTGCCGAGGCATTGGGCCTTACCGATATTTCCGACGGTTACGGACGTATCGCTGTCAGCCACGTGGAAATGACAATCGTGCAGGCTCATCCTGTGCTGGAACTCAAATACAAGTTTATCCCTAATGCAGAACTAGGTGACCAGGGCATCGACAACCGTCTGGTATCAGAGGAAGGTCCAGTGTCAATAACAATCAGCCCGAAGACCGGCCCTATCAATGTTATTTCTTCCAACTTAGACAGTGGAATCGGTGCTGGTACTGACATCGACGGTGGCCCTAATGGAAAGATCCGCGTCCTTTCATCACAGCAGGATGCAGAGGGTTACCGTACCATCCAGTTCACTTCCAATGCTCCTTCTGCCGATGGCCGTACAGAGCAGACCATACGTATTTCAGGTAAGATAGACGAGTATAAGTCCATATACCGCGACGTCAAGTACATCCTGATGCAGCGTCAGAATATGACAGTGGAATGTGTGGCTGATGTGCCGAATCCTGACTATGAGTCCGATTATGTCGAGGATTTATCGGGTAAAGGTGTGAATGTCAACATTACGATTCCGATTCTCTTGCCTGAGTCTGTATTCCCGCTGATGTTCAATATAGAGTCGGACAAGCTCTCATTGACGCCGAATACCGCCAAGTATCAGGATGAGAACCTTCCAGTTGAAAGTGGATACAGCATCTGCACAGGCAAAGAGTCCATCAAGTCTTTCCACTTTGTCAAGACTCTGAGCTTTGCCGAGTATAACGCACTTCCTGAGAATCAGGACACTGGAGGCAAGACTTTCACCTGCCATTTCAAGACTAATATGGCTGCAAGCGCAAGCACGGTCTATGTCACCAATCCTTACTTCAACTTGGGGTCAGGTGCTTTCCGCAACTACTCGATGTATTCATTCTCTGGCTTGCAGTTCAGCAATTACCGTGCGGCAGCTTCATCCAATGTCAACTTCAGTTTCACTCTCGATTCAAGAGATGCAACGCGTCCCAGAGTAGTACAAGTTACTTTGGATGGGTTGGTTCCTGGCACCGATTCCGGATTGAATGCAACCAATGCAGAAGAAGGTATCTATAGCTATACGGTAACCAACAATAATGCTACAATTACAATCCCGCTCAGGACGATCAGCACTAATGCCGGATTCAATGGTGAATACAGCGTACAACTTGCCGCAGTTGCAGATGGTAAAGTCATTTACCACGAGGCTGAGCACTATAGTACGGATTATATTTCAACTTTCTCAAATTTAGGTTTCTACAACAGAAACGGTAATACTTATAATACCACTAATTCGCTTGCGCTTGGCACGAATAATACAGTATACTTCCGCTTTGATTATGAAGATGGTTTTACCGGTCCTGGTTATCCTGTTACTTTCACTTTAACCGGCCTGACCACCGACGATAGCAGACTTGTGGACAACGGCAATGGGACATTTACTTTCACTCCGACCGACAACAACCGTACTCAATATGTCCAGCTCAAGTCAACCACTCGCTTCAGCGCTGTAACAGTCAAGATATCAAGCGACCACTACTATCCCGTAGATGCCAGAACTCTTAATCGTGCAACATCGTTCACGATACCTCAGAATGCACTTTATCTCAGAGGAGAGGGGTCTGGTAATCCTACGGATCTTGCAACGAATACTTATGTCCTCTTAAATAATAGTACCGATTATTCTTATCTTCAATATTTCAATAGAAATAATAACTATTACAATAATAGTCAATTGACAGTAACCTTGAGCGATTTCTCGATTACGAACGATGATGCTACAGTCTACTTTATTTATCGGGTTAGTAGTGGTGGATGGTGGCCCACCTATACATATTACTATGCAACAGCACAGTTGTCGGACCTCATAGGAGCAACGACAGCCAACCGGGTTACCTTACATTTCTCAACCACTCGCCCTTAAATAACTTTTTTGTAATCTTTATACAGACAACCCGGCCAGCGGCCGGGTTGTTTTTTGTATATCTTTGCGATTATATATATCTTTGTAAAAAGTATATATATGGAAACGGCGGATACATACAATCACCGGAAACTGATAGATTTGTCCGGGCAGGTGTTCGGGATTCTTTCTATGGATGCCGGTCGTCAGCATATTTCTCTGAAAAGATACATTGAAAACCTTCTCGAGGAGAGAGCTGCAGAGCTTAGCAGCAAGGTGGCCGCCTTGGATATCAGTCCTTCAATAATGCGTCTTGTCGGTTCTGCCCTGCCGAAGGAGGGTAGGCTGAATGAGATAGCGGACGACCGTCTTGAATACCTCCTCTCGAAATGAAAGTTTTTCTTGACACCAATATTATCCTTGATCTTTTGCTCGAGCGCGATGGGTGGAAGCAGTCTGCGAAAATCCTTTCACTCCAGGAAAAGGGTGCTTTGACAATTTGTGTCTCTGTTCTGACCATGGTCAATGTGGCATATGTTTATCGTAAGACGGTGGGGGAGGATATAGCTGTAGTAAACCTGAAGTATCTGTCTTCATTTCTCGAGGTTCTGCCTATGGATGCTGCGATGATGGAAAAAGCGATCCTGGCAGGTGGCCGCGACTTTGAGGACACATTACAGGCCATTGTCGCTGCATCTGCCAGGTGCGATGTGATAGTAACGCGAAATGTCAAGGATTTCGAAGGAATCAAAGCTCAGGATCTGACTCTTCCCACCGTCGTCAACCCTTCAGGTCTTCTATCTGCTCGATGAGGAGTCGCAGCAGTCCGCGCACCAGTCGGCGAGAGTTCTGGTCGATGAAGAGAAATTGAGGCCGAGGCGGACAATGCGCCTGCCGCTGCCGACGAAACGGTCTGCATAGCCGAGATTGTCGATTTGCTCCAATGCTATGCGCGCTGAATGCGCATCCAGTTTGGCTTCAATTACGTAGACGGTATCTCCCAGGAACATCAAGGCGTCAGTCCGCCCGCAGCTGTTCATCACTTCAGTGTAAATCTGAATGTTCATAAACGAAAATACGATATAGAACAGCCTCTTGAAATAAGCTTCTTTTTTCTCCACTGAATCAAGCGTTTCTTTGCCGAATTCCGGGTATGGTATTGAAGCAAAAAAAGCTTTGAGAATATCCATTGCCGCACCAATATCTTCCTTCAGCAATGCTTTCTTGAAGCGTATGGCAAGATTCTGCGATTCGATAGGGCTGCGGTTGAGCAGGATAGGAACGAGGTTGTCCATCAGACCGGAGCGTACTTCCGCATTGGGGATGGACAGCACGTAGGTGTCGAGGTCGGGGTCGTATGATTTGATGGTAAGGTAGCCGCTCTGATAGAATATCGGCACCGCACTGGCTGCCGTTTCGGTAGGTTGGCTGAATGCCGAGGCCGTTACTTCTGCTCCGTCAAGGTCATAGATGTCTGTAGAAAAATGCTTCAGGGTATCTATCAGGACAGTCGGAGTCCCCGATTCGAACCAGTAGTTGGCCAACTTGAGTTTTGAAAACGCCTTCAGGATGCTGAAAGGGTTGTATATATCGATGCAGGCCGGGCTGAAATGATAACCGTCGTACTTCTGTTTCATCGATTCGGCGACAATCTCTGCACTGACGCCCTTCTTTGCGGCCAGAATCTCCATCTCGGCCGGGAATGAAATGGCCAGATCTTCATCTGTAAAACCGCAGATTGCAGCATATCCGTCATCGAGTGACACGTCGTCCAAATTGTTCAAGGTGCTGAAGATGCTCATCTGGCTGAATTTGGTGATGCCTGTGATGAAAGTGAAGCGGAGGTAAGGGTCCAGTTTCTTCAAGGGCGAAAACAGATCTTTGATGACCGGTTTGATTTCGCGGGCTTTCACCTCGTCGAACAGTGTGTCCAGAATGGGCGCATCATACTCATCGACCAGGATCACAACCTTCTTGCCGTATTTTTGGTAAGCTCTGCGCACCAGCAGGTCGAGACGGTCGCCTGGCAGTGTGTCAACGGGTTCCAGGCCGAGAGAGGCTTCGTTTTCGCTGAGAATGTTGCTGAGCTTCAAGTAGAGCTGATCCTTGTCCTGGATGTTTGCTGCAGTGCTGAGGTCAAGGCGTACGACCGGATGCCACTCCCAATCTTTCTCCAATGAGGCAATGGACAGACCTTCAAACAGCTCTTTGCGGGCTTCGAAATAGGCCTTCAGAGTGCTTATCAGCAAAGATTTTCCAAATCTGCGGGGACGGCTCAGAAAAACGTATCCCGAAGTTTCGTTGGCAATCTTGTATACAAGGCCGGTCTTGTCTACATATACATATCCTTCGGAGATGATTTTTTCGAAAGTCTGGATGCCGTCGGGATAGCGCCTCCATCCGGGCCGGCTGTAGTAATACGTTGTAGCCCGTCCCTTGCCGCGTGAGGTTATCTCCCCGGCCGACTTGGCTTCGGCGAGATAGCGCTTGATTGTGGCTTTGCTGACGTAGCGGCCCAACCCCTCTTCTATTTCGGTGGAGGAGGAGCCGGGGTGGGAACGCAGATATTTGATTACATCGGAAGTCTTATCCATAAACGCTTTCTTTACCGCTCAAAGGTAATACAATTATCCAGTCTTCAGCTCATAATTTTAATAAATCGGCTCAAATATTTATGAAATCGGCTCAAATTGTGGCTGTGTCGGCTCAAAATGAATTCTGGCCACAAAACACCCCGTTTTGTGGCCAGAATCCCGCCCCACGAGGGTCTCACCCTCGCTTCAGGTCTTCTATCTGCTCGATGAGGTCGTCGGCTGCTTCTATCTGGTCGCGGCGGAGTTTGAAACCGACGAGGCAGCCGAGGACGACGCCTACGGCGAGTCCGGCGAACAGGCCGATGGTTTCAGACTGGCTCATCTGCTCGCCCCTGAGCATATCCCATATCAGGATTCCGAGCCAGAGTATGATGGCGGGGATTGCGAACTTGAGCCACTCGGCGTGGAATTTCTTGTATTTGGTGAGTTCTTCAGCGGCGGTCACCAGGTCCTTGTCCATACGGGGGATGTGACGGTTGCAGAGGATGGTTGCGACGATGCAGATGATCATCAGCACCCAGGTAAAGCCTACTGAGATCCAAGAGGCTCCCAATGTCAGATATGAAGGTGCCATCAGGATGGCGGCCACACCGAAGATGATGGGCACATTGGATTTGAACCTGAGGCGGTTGGCGTTCTGGCTGACAACCTTGCCCAGAATCCTCTTGTTGACGATTTTTTCGTTGTCGAGTTTCTCGCGGAGCACTTTCATCTGCTCCTGCATCTCACGAAGGGTGTTATCTGTAGTTTCCATAGTTACTGCATTTTTTTAAGTTGTTCTCTGATTCTGACAAGACGGACTGAGACATTGCCGGGAGTGATGCCCACGATCTGGCCGATTTCATCATAGCTGAGGTTCTCCAGCCAGAGCAGGACGATGGCGCGGTCGAAGGGGCCGAGTTTGCTGATGCGCTCCCTCAGGATGGCGACCTGGCGGTTGTCCTGGTCAGCGTCGTCGAAGAGGTCGATGTTCATCGACAGCGGCTCGGTCATTATGCCGCGTTTTTTCTTGCGGTCGAAGGTAATGCAAGTGTTGAGGGCTACTTTCCAGATCCAGGAGTTCAGCGCGCTGTCGCCTCGGAAGGTTCCGGAGCCCCGCCAGAGGTTGATGAGGGTTTCCTGGAAAAGGTCTGCCACCTCAGCTGAGTCGTTCGAGAACATATAGCACACTGTGTAGATGGTGCCTTTGTTCTCCGCCACGATCTTTTCAAATTCTCGTTCTGTCATTGTCTGTCTTGTTTGTTTTGCACATTAGACGCAACTTCGTCGGAAAAACTACAGAGTTGACCGATTTTTTTCAAATATACCAAGCAATAATCACTATCTTTATATCTGAACCCATTTTTCTCAAGAAGCATTACTATGAAAACTGAGAGTATCTCACGCAGAAAAGCCATCAAGAGGATGGCTGCAGCAGCTGTCGGTGTGACAGCGATGGGCCAGGTGCCGGCTCTGGCATCGGTGCTTTCTTCAAAGCCGGAAGACGGCAAGCCCCAGGACGGCCCTACTGTGTCCACCCTTAAGATGGAAGATTTCCCGCTGGTATATGAAGGCCCCGACGTAGTCTTCCACAAGCTCAACGACCATCTGTGGATCGGCAACGGCCACCTTATGTATAACGAATCGGTATATCTTGTGGAAGGGCAGAAGAGCGCACTGCTCATCGACACCGGCACCAGAATCGCCGATCTGGACAAAATCGTGGCCCGGTTCACCGACAAGCCGATAGACGTGGCCCTGACCCATACGCACGGCGACCACGCAGGCTCCGTGGGCTGCTTCGACCACATCTGGATGACGAAGGCCCAGGGCATCAGCGTGCCCCGCGGCTACAACGGCAAGGTGAGCTATATGGAGAACGGCAAGAAATTCGACCTGAGCGGCCGCACCCTCGAGGTGTTCTACGCTCCCGGCCACACCGCCGATTCAGTGCTTTTCATCGATGAGGCCAACCACATCGGCATCAGTGGCGACGCTTTCGGCAGCACCAACCTGCTGATGAATATGGAGCTGTCGACTTTCATCAAGACTGCCCGCGAGACGCTGGCTATGATGTACGACAAGCGCATCTACTATATGCTGCCGGGCCATTTCGACGGCACCAACGCCGAGACCACCAAGCGCGTCTACGACCTGCTGAACATCGCCCAGGGAGTGCTGGACGGCAAGCTGGTGGGCGAGCCCGCCCGCGGCAACCTGAACCGCATATATACCTACCAGGGCGTGCGTTTCAATTATAATGACCGACTGTTAAGATAACCACGACTATGCGCAAGAATCTCATTCTGGCGGCAGCACTGCTGCTCTGCTCTGCGGCTGCGTTGGCCCAGCCCCGCTACTGCAATCCGCTTCCTATGCCGATGGGGCAGGGAGGCAATGCCTCCGGCGACGTCACCGTCCTCCAGGAAGGCGGCAAATACTATATGTATTGCACGGGCGGCGGCGCCTGGGTGTCTGACGACCTGCTGAACTGGGAGTTCCACTATGTGCAGGGAGTCCCTGTAGCTCCGGACATCGTCAAATACAGAGGCAAGTTCTATCTTTCCGGCAACACCGACAACCTCTATGTGGCCGACAACCCTCTCGGACCCTTCGAGAACCTCGGCACTTTCAAAAACACCGGCCCGGTGGAACTGGGGTGGAACGGCGGCTTCGACACAAAGATATTCGTGGATGACGACGGCCAGCCCTACCTGTTCTGGCCAGGACGCGGCATCAGCGGCATCTACGGCGTCAAACTCGACCCCGATGACCTGACGAAGTTCGCAGGCACGCCGGTGCACCTGTTCGGCTTCAACCCTATGCACGCCTGGGAGCGCTACGGCGAGAAGAACGAGTACCCTGGAGTGGCGTGGATCGAAGGCCCCTGGGTCATCAAGCGTGGCGGCATCTACTATCTGGAATATTCAGCCTCCGGCACTCAGTGGAAGACATACGCCGAAGGCTATTATACCGCCACATCTCCGCTCGGCCCCTATACTTACGCAGCCAACAACCCTCTGCTGCGCAAGACCGAAGGCCTTGTGACCGGCACTGCACACGGCTCGATCGTGCAGGCTCCTGACGGCGAGTGGTGGCAGTTCTACACCATCGTGCTCTCCAATCCTCCCGGAGGCCGCCGCATCGGTATGGACCGCGTGCGCTTCGACGAGGACGGCCTGATGAGCGTGACTGTGACTGACAGCCCCCAGCCGGCGCCCGGCTTCAAGGCTGATCCCGACAAGCTCCCTTCAATCCCCGTCACTATCAACAAGATGCTGGCGATGAACGCCCTCTCCAAGGCTTCTTCAGAGCAGGAGGGCTTCCCGGCTGCTTATGCAGTGGATGACTTCAGCGGCACGATCTGGCGTCCCGCAGCGGACGATGCTGCTCCGCAGCTGACCATCGAGCTGTCTCCGGCCACCCGCTTCGACGTGGTCCAGCTCTTCACTGTCGACGGTATGCGCATTATGTTCGGCAGCGGTGCCCGTCGCGGCTTCGGAGGCAGGGGCGGCGGTGCGCTGCCCGTCTATAAGTTCCGTCTCGAGACTTCGATGGACGGCGAGAGCTTCACCACGGTGCTGGACTGCAGCGGCAACGACATAGCCCGCGACACCTTCTACGAGGATTTCGCTCCGGTAAGGGCCCGATTCGTGCGTCTGACCATAACTGACTGGCCCCGCACCCAGCCGCTGGGCGTGATAGATTTCACTGTGTTCGGAAGGGCCGACGGCTGGCTGCCCGCCTCCGTGGCTACCCCGACATTCACAAACCTGCCGCTCGACAGCGAGTATCAGAGGTCGAGATAGGCTAGCAGTATGCACGGACTTCTCATAGCCATCCTGCTCGCAGTCATCCCGGTCGCCGGGGTGGATACCCGCGTGGGCACTGCAGCGAGCGATTCACCCACCGCCAGCATCTTCGGCAGCGGGGGTGAAGTCCACGGCAATGTCATACCCTGCGTCACCGAACCCAACGGCCACACTTTCTGGACGCCGCAGACCCGGCAGACGGAGCGCAAGGGGGTAAGTCCGTATTATTACGAAGACCGCGAGCTGCTGGGCTTCAGGGCCAGCCACTGGCTGAGCGGCGGCGCCACTCAGGACTACGGATCCTTCGCCATCCTGCCTTCGGACGGTCCGGTGGCTCTGGATCATTCTTTGGAGGTCGCTACACCTTCTTATTATTCGGCAGGCGGCTGGGAGATGACCGGCCGCAGCCACAGCGCCATCTTCCGCTTCGCTGACTGCGAGTTCCTGCGCATCACCGTCATCAGCGACGAGGGGGAAGGGGTGCTTGAGCGTCCTGCTCCTGGCTCCCGTGAGATTGCGGGCAGCAATCCGGTGCACCGAATCTATCAGGGCAGCGGCCTTCCCGCGGGTTTCAGCGGCCATTTCACGGTCGTCACTGACGATGACTTCGAGGTGGTGGAGTATACTCCCGGCGAGAGCGTGCTGCTGCGCTTTGCGACGAAAGGGACTCACCTCGTCAAGGCGGCTTCGTCGTTCAAGAGCATCGAAGGGGCCCGCGCCAACCTGCAGGCGGAGATTCCTGGCTGGAATTTCGAGGCAGTGGCTGCCGACCTGGAGGCTATATGGACGGAGCGCTTCTCAACCTTCGAAGTGGAGGGCTTCGACACTGAGGTTTACAAACATTTCTACGGCTCGCTGTGGCGGGCTTCGCTGCTGCCCCGCACTGTCAGCGATGCCGGAGAGGATGTGGACTACGACGATTTCTCGATGTGGGACACCTACCGCGCCCTGCATCCCCTGCTGACCATCATCGAGCCTTCGAGGGTTTCCGAGATGGTTAATGCGCTGCTGCGCAAGTGGGACCGCGGCGGCTGGCTGCCCATCTTCCCCTGCTGGGGCAGCTACACCAGCGCAATGATCGGCGACCACTGCGTCAGTATGATCGTGGATGCGTGGACCAAGGGTATACGCGGCTTCGAGGTGGCCAAGGCATACAAGGCGATGCGGCAGAATGCCCTGCAGACGCCTGCCGACAGCTTGCTCTATATCGACGGCCGCGGCCGCCGGGCCCTGGACTCATATCTTAAATACGGCTACGTGCCGCTGGAAGACGAAGTTCCGCACGCTTTCCACCGCCGCGAGCAGGTGTCGCGCACGCTGGAATATGCCTACGACGACTGGTGTCTGTCGCAGATCGCCCTGCGTCTGGGGCACTTCGTCGACTGGCTGAAGTTCCGCAAGCGCGCCGGCAACTGGCGCAACGTGTTCAGTCCCGAGACCCACTGGCCTCAGGGCCGCCACGCAGACGGCAGCTTCCTGACTGACAACAATTATCTGAAGAAGACTTCATTCATTACTGAAGGTACACCGGCCCACTATGCCTGGTATGTGCCTCAGGATATTCCCGGCCTGATGGCTGAGATGGGAGGGGAGGAGGCCTTCACTGCCCGGCTGGATTCTATGTTCACGGAGCGGCGCTACTGGCACGGCAACGAGCCCTGCCATCAGGTGGCGTGGCTCTATGACTATACTTCGCAGCCCTGGAAGACCCAGGACGTCGTGCGGGACATCATCGCCACGGAGTACCGCAATACTCCGGGCGGGCTCAGCGGCAACGACGACGCAGGCCAGATGAGTGCGTGGTACATCTTCGCCACGCTAGGCTTCTATCCCGTCTGCCCCGGCAGCGGCGAATATGCGCTCGGGGCGCCTTCGTTCGACAAGGCCGTGATCAATCTCGAGAACGGCAGGACCTTCACCCTTCTGCGCAGCGGCGAGGGCGGCTATGTGCAGAGGGTCACTTTGAACGGCCGGGAGCTTCGGCGGCCGTTCCTTAAGCACCGCAGTATCGTTCGCGGCGGCGTGCTGGAGTTCGAGATGGGGCCGGCGCCGGCAGGGACTGTGCTTCCGCTGCCGGAGTTGACTTTCGACCGCTTCTTTGAGGATGCTACACTGCGCCTCGACTACGCTCTGGCCGGAGATGCCTCCCGTCAGGAAATATATCTGCAGGATATGCTCGCTACTTCCGTATGGGCCGGGCGCCGCGAGCATCTGGACTCGCTGCTGCTCCAGGGCAACGGGCAGGTCGCAGTCCGCAGCGAGCGGTCCGGGCAGTTGCTTTACAAGAACGGCTTTTCATCGCTGTTCCAGGAGTGGCAGGCCACGCCGGAGGCAGAGTCCCGCCCCCGAGCTTTCGAGCTGTGTCTGCAGGTGCCGTTCCCTAAAGAGCCCGTGACGGTTGAGGTGACGCTTTTCGACACTCACGCTGCCGTGGCGGCCAGGCTTACGCACAGCGTGGATCCGAAGGATATACTGCTGAGGAAGGTGCAGGCTGGGGATGGTGGAGCGGCTGGTCTGGGTGGTTCGGGAGGCTCGGCTGGTTCGGCCGGTGCGGGTGGCCCGGCAGTTGCTGGGGGTCAGCCCGGCAGGTCCGCGAAGGGTGAACTGAGAGTGCTGCAGGAGGGTGGTCCCGTCGACAAGGCGCTGGACCTTGTGGTTGTCAGCGAAGGCTATCTGGCCAGCCAGAAGGATAAATTCTATGCTGACGCGGGAAAGTTGATACGTGACTGCCTGTTTGCCACCGAGCCATACACTTCGTATCGCGACCGCTTCAATATCCGCGCAGTCTTCGTGCCTTCTGCCGACGAAGGCCCCAGCGTGCCCCGGGAGGGCGTATGGCACGACACCGCCGTGGCTTCGCATTACGATACTTTCTATAGCGACCGATATCTCACCACATCGGCTATGCGCAGGCTCTATGATGCCCTCGGGACCGTGCCGTTCGAGCACGTGATAGTGCTGGTGAACACTCCGCTCTACGGGGGCGGCGGCATCTACAACAATATCTCCGTGGCCTGCAGCGACCATCCGACTTCGGGCATTGTCTTCGTCCACGAGTTTGGTCACGCTTTCGCCGGCCTGGCCGACGAATATGCCTACGACGAGTTCGATCCGATGTATCCGGCAGATACGGAACCCTGGGAGCCGAACATCACGACTCTGAAAGATTTCGACAGCAAGTGGGCGGATATGCTCCCTGCCGGAACGCCCGTCCCCACTCAGCAGGATGCGCTTCTGGACAGCGTCGATGTGCGCAGAGTCTGGAGCACGCTCCCGCCGGAGCTGCGTGCCGCGCTGAACGGCCACATCGGAGTCTATGAGGGCGCCGGCAACTGCACTCACGGCGTCTATCGTCCCGCCCAGGTTTGCCGTATGCGTATCAACGAGTGCGACAGCTTCTGTCCCGTCTGCCGCCGCGCCATCATCCGCACCATCGAGTTCTACACGAGGTAGGTCCCAGCCAGTTTTGGTGTAGGTCCCGGGCTGTTTTGGTGTAGGTCCCGCCATATTATGGCGTAGGTGGCGTGATTCTTTGGGATAGGTTCTGTTAAAAGAGCCAGACCTACCCCGCTATACTGACTGCAGGACTGATTTGCGGTGTAGGTCCCAGACCTTTTGTTGGACCTACCCCATTTGTGCCCGGGACCTACCTCACAAGGATCCATATGATGCAGTAAAGCCTGCCGTCAAGAGTCCGTCAAGCCCGAGCGTCCATCGCAAGGGGTCTTTCCGTGGACGGGCGCTGTTTTTCAGTCCGTCTGTCCATCCAAAGCCCGCCTCCAATGGACGCACGCTTTGTTTTTGCTAGTCTGTCCACGGAGAGGCCGTTTCTGGTGGACAGGTTATCGGTACAGATGATTTCTCGCACAGTTTGGTACTCGCCGGAGCGGAAGGGTTTTCCTCGGCTGGCAGCAGGAGCCCCCCAGAGCTCCTGCTGTCGGACGGGAGGAAACCCGTTTCCAGCCCTTAATCCGCGTCCCTTCCGTCCGCGCCCGGCCAAAAAGAACTTTATGAGGTTATTCTCGGCTCTGCCGGGAAATAACCTCGTCCCCAAACTATTTCTCATCACCAAACCCCATCAAAGAACAAAGCCCAGGCGCATAAAATGGCTATACTGCGCATTTCTTCATTTTATGCGGCAAAAATCGCTGATATTCAAAGAAATAGCTGCATAAAATGAGGATTTGCCGGGATTTTTTCATTATATGCGAGGGAAATGAGCGAGCGGGGCAGGGAAGGGAGGAAAAAAGATATTTCCCGCCGGGACTGCGCGAGCTCTGAGGGGGCTCGCTTGCCCGTCGAGAATATCTTTTTCCACATCCTGCGCTCTTCTGAAGCACGTATCTTCCCCTTGGCCGGGAAATCAGCCTTTTTCCGGCCGTATGTCGTTTTATTTGTAAAAATAGCACAGCTATATAAATAAGGTGAAACCCGTTTTTCGGGGCGCTCTGGCCATATTTGTCAAAATTTTGACTAATATGGAAAAACGTGTTTACGAAGCGCCGGCGACAGGGATTGTCGAGGTGTCAATGGAAGGTGTGATCGCCTATAGTGGCGAGAATACAGAACAGTACCGTACCTATGGTACGACGTATACTGACAGCGATTTTGAATAGGAGGTAGAATGGTTATGAAGAGATTTTTCGTTTTTGCGGCCCTTGCCGCCTTCGCACTTACTTCTTGCGAACAGAAGATTGATGTCCCTGCCGTAATGCCGACTCCCGGCGGCTCGGAATCCACCGGCCTGGTATTCACTGCAACCACTGAAAGTTCAGCGACCAAGACTGCGCTCTCGGAGAATGGTGGCAATTATGATGTGGTATGGCAGAGCGGTGACCAGATTACGATAGTGGATGGCGCAGCTACACCAAATGTGGGAAAGTATACTACGACAAGCACGACGACAGAAGCTACTTTTACTGTCGTCCCTGAATCAGGTACTGAAGCTGCGACATCGCCTTTCAAGGCCTGGTATCCCGCAAGCATATATAACGATGGTACCCCGACACTGCCCGCCACGCAGAACTATGTGGAAGGAAACATCAGCGGAGCACCGATGTTTGCGAGCAGCAGCACCACCAGCTTGAAATTCAAAAATCTTGGCGGTATCATCTGCCTGAACTTGTCGACAAGCCTGTCTGATATCTCTGTGGCCAGCATCTCACTGAGCGCAACCCAGCCGATGAGCGGCCCCATCTCCAATGTAGCTTCGCTCAGTTCTGAGACGCCAGTGGCTGCAACCGTCTCTGGCTTAGCCGGTGTAACCCTCAACTGCGGAGCCGGTGTCGCCATCAACGGTACGGCAAAACCGTTCTATATCGCAGTTCCGGCAGGTGAGTACACTGGTCTCAGTATTGCCGTAACAACGACTACAGGCGCTGGTCAGACTTTCACACTCAAAAGTGATAAAAGCATAGTTGTCGGCCGAAGCCAGATTACAGTCATTTCTTTGACTGCAAATAATATCCATACTACATATAATCTAACAGATGGCAATGTTACTGTTCCGGATGGCGAGACAGCAACTGTGACTGGCAGCAGTAACGACCATACGCTCACCATAGGCGCGGGCGCCAACGTGACCCTTCAAAATACAAGAAGCAGGCAGATCATCACCCAAGGTGATGCGACGTTGACCCTAGTAGGAGATAATGTGGTTGCGCCCATAACTATTAACAGGTTTAATGCCATCATTCCTGCGGACAACAGTACCCTGACCATCAATGGTACTGGTTCCCTGGACTGTACTCGCTGGGATGGTGGGACAATGAATTATTGCATTGATAACAATACAGCTGACTTGATTATCGATGGAGGTCAAATAATTTTTAAGTCATCCATGTATAGGAGTCCATCGGCTGTAGTTGTCCATGACTACACTCAAACTGCTGGAACAGTGGATATCATTGTTGGATCAAATAACAATGACGGAAATAGCTATCCAGCAGGCCTGTCTGCTATGAATGACATATTGATTTCCGGAGGCTCAATATCATCAACGGGTTCCGTGGCAATCTATGCCGGTCATGACATGGAAATCAGCGGCGGAACGGTCGTTGCAGAAGGAAACTTCAGACATTATAATGGCGCCGTCGGCTTGAGTGCAGTTGGTACGCTCACTATCAGCGGCGGCACGGTGACGGCTACCGGCAGCGGTGGTATTGTCACGGGACCTGGAATAGGCACAACTGGAACTTGTGGAGACATTGTTATTACAGGTGGCAATATAACAGCCAGCGGATCGGTAGATTATAATGGCCGCGGTTCTGCGGGTATAGGAACAAGCTCAACCGGAGGCACCTGCGGTAATATTACTGTCCATAGTGGCATTGTGCGCCTGGCCGTGAGCAAAGGAAACTCATCTGCGCAGGCTCCTATCGGCAAGGGCAACGCTAGTTCTACTGTCGGAACTATTACCATCGACGGAGTGGAGAATCCTACGGCTGAAAGTTTCTTCACAGGTTTGAGCCTGGTGGTCAGCAACGGTGGCAACACCTGGACCTTGACGCCTTCAGCCAATACTCCTACTTCGCTTTCCCATCTGAAAGACATGATCAATGCGGGCAAGGATGTCAGCGCTTATCTTGGACGTTATGTTTATTCTGATGGCAGCTTTGGCACGAATGCGACGGATGCCATCGGACGTTTGGCTTATTTCTCAACCAAAGATATTGATTATAGAGGAATTGAAGGTGCTCGTATGTTGGTTGTTGCCCTTAACGATATCAGACCCGAAGGGTATGACAATTGTGATAACGCTAAAGCAGCTGCAACGAGTTTGGGGTTGGCTATTTCAGATCAAAGCCAGACCCAGTGGAGGATTCCGAGTTCAGGGATGTGGAATGATATGACTGCAGGTTTGGGGAAAGACGGCACACATTCTAACGGCGATTTTTATGTCTTATGCAGTGCTGTCGGATTATCTACATCGTTGAAATATTGGACAACATCACAGGAAACGAGTAATCTACATCGTTACTATTATTGTTATGCCACTTCATGGGATTATAGCGCCAATAGACTTTATTTCAATTTTAGTGATCCCCCTGCACAAGCTCGCGCCTGCTTCGCCTATTAGCATCCTTCGCGGATAATTGAGTATCTTTGTTGATATGAAGCACTTCGCTGGCATAGTCGCTGTTATGCTGCTGCTTGCCGCCTGCTCACCGCAGGATGGCGGGCAGCGGATTATCGGCGAGGTGGATGGCGTTCCGTTCTACACGATGACGACGGAGCGGCTTCCGGACCTGCCTGAACCCAGGGGCGGGCACCACACTATGCTGCTGGGCGATGAGCTGACGGTTTTCGGCGGCATCACCGACGGCTATGTGCTGGAGCCGACGATCGCATATCTCAAGAACGGCGTCTGGCACGAAGTGCCGATGAACTATCCGCACTACTACGGCTTCACGACTCTCCTGCCGGACGGCAAGGTGATGCTGGGCGGCGGTTGCGACGAGAACTTCGGCATAGGGCAGAGCTGGGGCGTCGAGGTGTACGACCCCGCTACCCACAGTTGCAAGGCGGCAGGCATCTTGAGCCGCAAGCGTGCAGGGCTGTCCGCTATGGCATTTCCTGACGGACGGGTGGTCATCTCCGGCAACTGGTATGCCCACGACGACATCGAAATCTACGAGCCCGGCGCAGGCTTCTCGCATCTTAAAGAATCTGCCACCCAGCGTTCATATCCGTTCATCCTGCAGTCATCTGCCGACAATGCCATCATTTTCAGCGGACGGGACACTAGCGGTGCCCAAGCTGCGGCAATGGTTGACCGTGTGTATGGCGAGGCCTTCTATGTGCCGTTGCTGGAACAGTGGGAAGCCCTTCCCGGCAGCCTGAGCCCCTGCTCCGGCGACGAACTTCGCATCGGCGATTACACATATCTCGTGCCTGTCACCAGCTTCAGCGACGGCTCATTCGCAATCCTGAAGGTTGCAGGGGAGCAATTCTCGCTGCTGGATACCGACCATCCCATTCCGATGGCTACTCCTGACGGAGCGTCTATTCAGTGGGAGAATCACCTGATTGTCGATCATTCGGGAAGGAAGGCCTGGGTCCAGGGTTATGACGACAGGTGCCGCTACTATGCGGCCTGCATAGACTATGACGCTACTCTCGACGGCGGCAAGGCTTCCATCCGCGTGTACAGGGCAGAAGATCACGGCTCGGAAAAGCTGGGAAGCACAGCCTGTCTGCTCCCAGGCGGCCGGCTGGCCTTTACCGGAGGGGTGGAAATGCTGACCGATTCGCCGAGAACCAATAATTTCGAAAGCGGCGCTGCAGTGTGGCTGTTCCATACCGAGCCTGCCGAAGAAGCGGCGATGCCCTGGTGGGGCTGGCTGCTGTGCTGCGGCCTGATTGCAGGCGCGGTGATATGCGCGGCCGTCCTCGTAAGGGGCAGGGGCAGCAAGGAGCAGGAGGCGGTTTCCCCTGCGGTAGATGAGACTAAGCTCCGGGCCGACCTGATGGAACAGATGCTCAAGCTCATAGAAGAGGAAGAACTGTTCAAGCGCAAAGATCTGCATATGGAGGACATCGCCCGCGAGCTGGCCACCAACAGGACCTACATCAGTATGCTCCTCAACAATATGTCGGGCACCAAGTTCACGGATCTCGTGAACGGCTACCGCATCCGTTATGCGCAGAAACTCCTGCGCGAGAATCCCGGTATGCATCTGGACGATATTGCCGACGCTTCTGGATTTTCATCGCGCACTGCGTTCTTCCGCAATTTCAAGGCACAGACCGGGATGGCTCCGATGGAGTGGCTGAAGAAAGAGGGCGGTAAAGGAGAATAGGACTCTAAGATGGGGATTGAGTGGCGAGAGGATGGGGAAGAGTCATCACTAGGGCTTATAACGGGCACTTATCACTGGGTACTTATCACTGGAACTTATTACGGACACTTATAACGGACACCCTTCTTCGAAGGGCAGGATTTGTCGGCCCTGGAGTGGGCCCCGACGGACACCCTTCTTCGAAGGGCAGGATTTGTTGGCCCTGGAGGGCCTCCACATCCTGAAACGGGGTCACGGCAAAGCGGGGGGAGAAGGAACGCTCCGGCAGCCCAAAGGCTGCCGGAGTGCTTTTTGTGCGACAGGGCCTGAGAGAAAGCTAGCTTTCGCTCAGGCCCTGCCACACAAAAAACCCCGCACATTCTGTGCGGGGCGTTCCTTTGAGAGCTTTGCTCTAGTGACCCCTACAGGATTCAAACCTGTAACCTTCTGATCCGTAGTCAGATGCTCTATTCAGTTGAGCTAAGGGGCCGGTGGAATATTACTCAGCGGGTTTCGCTACGTATTTCTTCTCTTTGATGCGGGCCTTCTTACCAGTCAGATTGCGGAGGTAGAAGATGCGTGCCCTGCGTACTTTACCGTACTTGTTAACCTCGATGCTCTCGATGAACGGGGAGCTGATGGGGAAAATACGCTCAACGCCAACGCCGTTGGAGATCTTGCGGATAGTGAAGGTCTGGGTTCTGCCAGCTCCACGCCTCTGGATTACAACGCCACGGAATTTCTGGAGACGCTCCTTGTTTTCCTCTTTAATCTTATAAGTGACCGTGATAGTATCGCCTGCCTTGAAGTTCGGGAAGCTTTTCTGGTCCGGTGCCATCGCCTGCTCGGCAACTTTCATTAAATCCATATCTTTCAATTATTTAGCGCAACATCGCGACTTAAAAGCCTTCACACGAGAGGTTGCTTTGATTTTTGGGACTGCAAAAGTGTGAAATAATTTTTATTAATGCAAATAATTTTATAATCAGCCTTTAAAAACAAAGTAAACCGCCATAATCAGGCAGAAGAATGCCGCCAGGTGATTCCACTTGAGCGGGTCACCCTTGAAAACGAAGATTGACATAGCCGTAAAGACTATGAGTGTTATAGTCTCCTGGATGACCTTGAGCTGCATCATTGAGAACGGACCGCCGTTGCCCTGGAAGCCGGTCCGGTTGGCCGGAATCATAAAGCAGTACTCCAACAGGGCAAGGCCCCAGCTCACCAGTATGATGCCGAAAAGCCCCCATTTGGGGAATACCTTGCCGAAGTCAAATTTCAGGTTGCCATACCAGGCCAGTGTCATAAAGCAGTTCGACACGACAAGCAGCAGTACCGTCAATAATCCTCTTAACATTGCGTTTGTTTTTAAAACGGCCGCAAAGATATACTTTTGGTGCAAAACATCAAGCATTTGGCAATTAGAATGAGTGTGAGTAACTTCGCCCCCGAAAACCTGAACACTTGCTATGAACAACTATCCGGAAAGACCGACGATCATAGATTTCGTCGAGAAATACAGCCGCCAGTTCGCCGACAATGTCTACCTGAGGGAGAAGGTCGGCGACCATTGGAATGAAATAACCCAGAAACAGACCCGCGAGGAAGCTTACAGGATCGGAGCCGGCCTTATGGCCCTCGGACTCGAGAAGGGCGACAAGGTTGCGCTGCTGTCTGAAAGCCGCGCGATGTGGATTATGGCCGAGCTCGGCGCAATGTATGCCGGAGCCACCGACGTCCCGCTGTCCGTCAACCTCGGCGACGGCAGCGACCTCCTCTTCAGGATCCATCACTCCGAATCCAAGTGGATAATGGTGTCGGCCAACCACCTGCCCAAGATACGGGCCATCATCGGACAGTGCCCCGACGTCAAGAAGGTAATTGTCTTCGACGACACCGCCTTTTTCATCGACGGCCTGCAGGAAGGTGAGATCAGGATGTCGGAAGTCCAGAAGATGGGCGACGCCTTCCTGGCTTCAAACCGCCAGGCCTTCGTAGAGCGCTACAGCTCGGTGGGCCCCGACGACTATGCCAACATAAGCTACACCTCCGGCACGACCGCCGACCCGAAGGGTATCCTGCTGACCCACCGCAATTACACTGCGAACGTGGCGCAGGGCAGTTCGGTCATCTCCCTCAATGAGAACGAGGTGCTGCTCATCATCCTGCCCCTCGATCACTGCTTCGCCCACGTGGCAGGTATGTACACTATGATGTACTACGGCGGCAGCATCGCCTTCGTGCCCATCGGCAAGAACGCCCTGGCCACCCTCAAGAACGTGCCGACGGCAATCAAGGAGACCCGTCCCCACGCTATACTGGCGGTGCGGGCCATCGCCCGCATGTTCAAGAAGAAAATCGATAGCGGCATCAAGGCCAAGGGCCCGAAGGTCGAGATGCTCTTCAACTTCGCAGTCAGGAACGCCATAGCATATAATAAGGAGTATTACAACCGCGGCGGAATCCTCAACTGGTGGAGGAAGCCGCTGATGGCTCTCTTCGACAAGCTCATCTTCAAGCAGGTGAGGGAGAGCTTCGGCGGCCGTATGCGCTTCTTCGTGGGAGGCGGCGCGCTGCTCGACATCGAGCTGCAGAGGTTCTTCTGTGCCGTGGGTATGCCGATGTTCCAGGGCTACGGCCTGACAGAGGCCACGCCCATCATCTGCGCCAACTCCGAGGGGCACGCCATCTTCGGCTCATCGGGCCGCATAGTGAAGCCGATGGACTGCAAGATCGGCGACGAGCAGGGCAATGAGGTTCCCGTCGGCACGAAGGGCGAGATTGTGATCCGCGGCGAGAATGTGATGGCCGGCTACTGGAAGAATCCGGAGGCCACCGCCAAGACGGTGATCGACGGCTGGCTCTACACCGGCGATATGGGCTACATCTGCCCCTGGGACACCGACTACCTCTATGTGGTGGGCCGCTTCAAGTCGCTGCTGATATCTGCCGACGGCGAGAAGTACTCTCCCGAAGGATTCGAAGACAGCCTGCCCGAAGTGTCGAAGTTCGTGTCGCAGGTCGTGCTCCACAACAACCAGTCGCCCTACACCATTGTGCTCATCGTGCCTGAGAAAGACAACCTCGCCGAGTTTGTGAAGGGCAGGGGGCTCGATCCGGCTTCCCGCGACGGCAAGGTGGCAATGCTGCAGAAGATCCAGGAAGAGATTGACAGCTACCGCAAGGGTAAGGCCCACGAAGGTTTGTTCCCCGAGCGCTGGCTGCCCAGTGCCGTCGTGATATGCGACGAGCCGTTCACCATCGCCAACAAGATGATGAACTCCACGATGAAGATTGTCCGCGGCAAGGTGGAGGAGCATTACGCCGACCGCATCGAGTACGCCTATACTCCCGAGGGCAAGAACCTTCTGAACGAGAAAAACATAGCCTCCCTGTAGCAAACCATAGCCAGGCAGGGGCTGCATTATATGAGATTTCGCTTTTTTGCAACCGCCGTCGCTGCGGCGGCCATCCTGCTGACTGCTTCCTGCATAGGGCCGGTCGCGAAATATACCGACTGGCTGTATAGATATATGCCGCTGCCGGACAGCCTGCATTACGACAGGCCGTACTGGGAGGAGAATGTCGCCAAGACGCTGGAAGTGCGCCGGCGTATGGACTGGGGCGTGCCGGAGCGGGAGTTCCGCCACTTCGTGCTGCCGCTGAGGGTCAACAACGAGACGCTGGACGATTTCCGCACCAAGTATGCAGATGAGCTTTGCGAGAGGGTGGATGGCCTGTCGCTGGCCGAGGCTGCTCTTGAGATCAACCATTGGTGCCACGAGCAGGCGACTTACCAGCCTTCCGACGGACGCACCGGCGGGCCGGAGTCCATAATGCTCCGGGGCCTGGGACGCTGCGGCGAGGAATCCGTTCTGGCTGTGGCGGCCCTGCGTGCTGCGGGCATCCCTGCCCGTCAGGTCTACACGCCGCGCTGGGCGCATACCGACGACAACCACGCCTGGGTTGAGGTCTGGGTGGACGGCGACTGGCACTTTATGGGGGCCTGCGAGCCTGAGGCCGTGCTGGACCGCGCCTGGTTCAACGGCGCCGTGTCCAGGGCTATGATACTCCATACCAAGGTCTACGGGGACTACGACGGTCCGGAGGATGTAATCCAGCGGACACCCTGCTATACTGAGATCAATGTGGTGCGGAACTATGTGCCGGTGCGGCGCACTGCCGTCACGGTGTTGCGCGACGGCGTTCCTGTGGAGGGAGCTGACGTGAGCTTCCGCATCTACAACTATGCTGAGTTTTATAATGTCGTGACATACAGGACCGGCTCTGACGGCCGTGCCGCGCTGGATACCGGGCTCGGCGATATGTTCGTGCTTGCGTGGAAAGACGGCCGCTTCGGCTATGCAGTGGCATCGTCCGAAGAGACCGTGGTGGAACTGAGCCACAGCTTCGGAGATGAGTTCTGCGACGAGCTGGACATCGTTCCGCCGGTGGAGGACCCGCTGGCCGGCGACATCGATCCCGCTCTGGCCGCCGCCAATGCGCTGCGTCTGGCCGCCGAGGACAGCATCCGTCTGTCCCACGACCACGTGAATCACGCGGTGGAGCGTTTCCGGGCTGCTTACCCCGAACAGGCTGAGGCTGTGCTGCGGCTTCTTTCCGAGAAGGACCTTGCCGACGTGAGCTATGACGTGCTGGAGGATGCTCTGACGGGCGTGGGCTCGGCGAGGGTTGAGCTGGAGCATCTGCGGCCGTATCGCGCCGAGATCCTGGCCGGCGGCGGGCTGGACGGGCTGCGCGATGCCGAGGCTGTCCGCAGCTGGTGCGACGCTAATATCGCTGTGGTGGAGGGCCGCAATCCGCAGAGCCTGCGCACTTCGCCGATTGCGGTGTGGCGTTCGCGCAAGACCGACGGCCTGGGGCTGAAGATATTCTATGTGGCGCTCTGCCGTACTCTCGGCATCGAAGCCAATTATGACCTCGTGACTGGGGAGGTGGCCAGTACGGCCCCGCAGGCTCTGCTGCATCCGGCCTCCGACAAGTATTTCAGGGATTACACGCTGACTCAGATATCTTCCGGCGGTGAAACCAAGTTGCTGGACTATGAGAGCGGCCTGCCTGATGTGCTGAGCGTGGATGAAGGTTATTATCTGCTGACGACCGGCCTGAGACTGTCGGACGGCAGTGTGCTGGCGCGCCTTGAGTTCTTCAATGTAGCGGGAGGGGAGGAGCGCGATCTTGTGCCGGTGGTCCGCAAGTCTGCCCTGCGGCCGGCGGTGCTTGGAAGTATGGACCCTGAAGCGCTGTTCGTGCCGGATCGGGGAGATGCCGTGGCTGAGGAAAGATCTGTCGTCGGGGGCCAGGGGCAGCCCGAGCCGCAGTCGCTGATTTCCGCCACGGGCCGCGGGTGGTTCCTGCTGGCGTTTATGGGCCATCGCGACGAGCCGACCAGTCACGCCCGCACAGAGCTGGAAGCCGCCGCTGCGACGCTGAACGGCTGGGGAAGGCCGGTAGTGGTGCTGGGAGAGGCCCGTCCGTCCGGCTTGCAGAATGCCGTCTTCGGAAAGGACCTGTCCATACTCGAGACCCTGCCTGGCGAACATAAGCTGCCGGTCGTCGCCATCTGCGACAGCTTCGGCCGCATAGTATATCTGTCGGAAGGCTACAACACCTCCCTCGCCGCCGACCTGGAGAGGATCGTGCCGCTGCTATAAGCACTTGGGTCACTGCCTCAAACTATGTCTGATACTGCTATGAAACCCTTCTGTGAAGTATGCTGCCCGAGTCTGGAAGCCGTCGCCGGGGCTGTCGCTGCCGGTGCCGGCCGCATTGAGCTCTGCGAGCGGCTGGAGGTCGGCGGAGTTACTCCGTCGGAAAGTCTCATCAAAGATGCTCTTGCCGTCGCAGGTACGGTTCCGGTGAATGTGCTTGTCCGTCCGCGCGAAGGGGATTTCGTATATTCTGAGGAGGAGACTGCGCAGATGCTGGAGTCCATCGCTCTTTGCAGGGCTCTTGGAGCCAGCGGCGTGGTAATCGGCGCCCTGCGGAGCGACGGCTCTGTGGATATGTCTCTGATGCGACGGCTGGTGGCTGCCGCCCGTCCTGTTGCCGCCCGTCCTGCTGCCGCTGCTGCTTCTGCCACAGCTGCCGTCGACACGGCCGGCCCCGGTGTCCTGCGCCCCCTCAGCGTCACCTTCCACCGCGCCTTCGACGAGTGCAGTGACCCCTTCGCCGCGCTGGAAGACATCATCAGCCTCGGCATCGACCGGCTGCTGACCTCGGGCCACTGCGCCAATGCCTGGGAAGGCCGCTTCGTTCTGAAGGAACTGGTGGAACGTGCCGCCGGCCGCATCGTGATAATGCCCGGCTGCGGCATCACCCCCGCCAATCTCGACGAAATCGCCGCCATCACCGCCGCCACTGAGTTCCACGGCTCCCGGATACTTTAGCCAGCGTGGATTATAACACAGTTAATTGACGCGGTCCTTGTACTTGCGGGAAACCGGCAGCTGCTTGTCTGCGACATTGACTGCGCCGGATTCGACAGAAGATATGGCAGAGCGGTTGACCAGATAGGACCTGTGTATGCGGACGAAGCTGTCGCCTAGCGAGGCTTCCCATTGTGAAATCGGGGTCTTGTTACGGTATTGCCGCCCGTCGGTCGCAAAAACAGTGGTGACGGAATCATTCGATTCGACATACAGGATTTCAGATTCCGCCAGGGATACTTGTTTCCTGTCCGACAGAAATGTGACAGTCCTGGGGCCTGAAGGATATTTCTTGTCAAGCCATTTCTCGAGAAGGACATTCAGGACTGAAAAAGCGCCGATCATAATTGCAATGAAAACCGGATTGACAAGAAGGTCCGGCACCTGCGGCCACTCGTAGATGGCAGTTATGTCAGCCCGCATCTTGCATATCGTGCAATGAGCCAGGATGAACAGCAATATTTCACCCGCTATCACGCCCAAAGTGATGAAAATGCTGTTCTTGATTCCTTCTGCCCTGTTGCTGAAAGACACTTTGCTGAAAAAGTACTTGACTGCGAGGGCTCCAGGAAGGAACAGCGCACCGATGAAGACGGATTCGGAGAGTCTGTATCCGATGCTGACAAGGACAGATGCAATCATTACAATTGCAAGAATCCAGTAGAGTATGATGATTGTCCGCTTCATTCGCAGACAAATATATCATTAGTTTTTCAATGAAAGGCACCACCTGCCGGAGAAGATGGGGTTTTGACAATCGTCTGTGGGGATTTGACTTAGCATCCCGCCGTGGTGAGATGTATCTTTGCAACAGAATCTCTAACCAATTAATTCTTACTGCTATGTTCAAATTGTTTGTCGCCGGCGGCCCTGTGTGGATGTCCGTGCTCACGGTACTCCTGGTCGCAATCTTTTTTGCTGCGTGGAAGGCCCCCAGATGGGTCCTGAAGATCGGAACTTTTGCATTGACGTTTGGCTTTCTGTCGTTCGTGCTGGGAATTACTCAAATGTATTCCGCTTTGCAGGAAGTTGCAGTTCCCTTGGGTGACACAGTCACCGGAATTTTCGATCTGGTTTCTCCTATGGTCTTGTTAGGCGGATTGAAAGTCAGCCTGGTGCCCGTAATGTACGGTATGATTATCTATCTGGTCGCGCTGTTCATCTCGATAATCCAGACGCCGAGACTCTAGCCCCGCCCAGAAATCGTTCCGCCGGATGCGCGGACATCTTTTCCGCCAAAGCGTGACACGTCGATCGCTTCTGCGCGCTCTGCAGAGCGGGCGTTTGTGTCACGGTGGCCTTGCCAAGGTGGGCGTGACACGCAAAAGGCTTCCACACGCCGCCAGAGGCATCCTGCCGTGTCACGCTTTGGCGGAAAAACCTATTGCAGGATAAAAAAATTCTTAGCAACTTTGGGATATACGACTACCCGTCGCGTCATCACGTCGGTGGCGAACGATCGAGGGGAAGACACTACGACTATGATGACAATCGATTCTTACGGCACCGACCGCTCCGGCTATTTCCACTTGTGCTCTGACGGCGATTTGACGCCCCATTTCCTGACTTGCGAAAATGATTTCCGCGTTGCCTTTAACCTGATAGGCGTGTGCGTAGCTGACTGCGAAGTAAGTATACTCTCCTTTTCGCTGGAAGATACTCATTTGCATATTCTTATGTATGGGACCAGGGAGTCCTGCATAAGGTTCAAGACGATGTATGAGGAAAGCTGGGCCAATCATTTGTGCCGTGTGAGAGGCAGCAAACAGGGGGCGGATGTTGAATTGGATGTCATAGCAATAGATTCTGAAGATTATCTGATGAGTGTCGGCACTTACACGATAGTGCAACCGACGAAGGATGGGAAGCAGATAATGCCTTATGACTACCGTTGGGGGACGGGTTCTATGTACTTCCGCGCACCGGGGTATCAGTCAATATGGAGAACAGACACAGTTGGCAGCCCAGTTGTTCCTGTCAGGGCTGGCGACCTGCGTATCCGCGAATTGAGGGCGGCACTTGGCTCGCGTCGTTCGATTCCTGACGAATGGCTGCTGTGCGGAGGTGTGCTGTTGCCTGACAATTATGTTGACGTTGCACATTTCGAGCGTATTTACAGAACTGCCAATTGCTTTCGTGTCTTTCTCGCCAGCGGCCGAAACCGTGACCAGGCGGTGCAGGAGAGGATTGCATCATACCGCGGCGTCGCACTTGAAGATGCAGAAGCAAGGCTGCATTGCAAGGAGTTGATGAAAGGAATGTTCGGTTTTACGGATGTGCGCAGGCTGAACGCACAGGGACGTATTATGCTAGCCCGGCAGTTGCGCAAACAGCTTCGCATTTCGACGCGACAAGTCGCATCACTCGTCAGGTTGCCTTACGCTGAGGTCTGCAAGTATATTTAGCACAAAAGCAGTGCGGGCGCGTTCAAGGCCCTGCACTGCTTTTATAAATGCCCACCAAAAGTGTCACCCTTAATCTGGCCGATATCGTCTATATCGAATCCAACGACACAGAAGTGCGCATTGTTACTTTCTCCGGATTCACCGATCCTATCTGGTCAACATCAAGCACATAACGGCAGCCGATTCGGATGAGGTTTCCATCGGAAACACGAATCTTCCGGTATCCCGAAAATACAAAGAATCAGTAGGTCTTGTTCTGAAACAGTCAGAATAGTTAAGCCCGTCACTTTTCCGCCAAAGCGTGACACGTCGATCGCTGCTGCGCGCTCTGCAGAGCGGGCGTTTGTGTCACGGTGGCCTTGCCAAGGTGGGCGTGACACGCAAAAGGCTTCCACACGTCGCCAGAGGCATCCTGCCGTGTCACGCTTTGGCGGAAATTAAACTTTGCTTTTCGTCCCAAGCAGGGGCGGAGGCAATGCGCTGCAAGCCAGAGGTTTCAAAAACGAAAAAGTGGCGAAAAAACGCAGCGCATTAAACTTTTGTGAAATACCTTTGCGAAAAAACAAGAACTATGAAAAGGATATTATTGGTTTTTGCTGCGCTGATTCTGGCGTGCAGCGCACAGGCGCAGACGAAGGATGAAAGAGGCCTCCAGTTTGGCATCAATTACAGGGCAGGGTTTATCAATTGGTTCCACACCCAGCAATCGGCGAATCTGTCGCTGGGATATCGTATTAACAAGGGTAATTACCTCGGAGTTCAGACCGGCTACGTCTTCAAGGGCAGCACGTATGTCGATGCAGATCCCGGAAACTATGTTTATCACGGAATCCCCCTGATGGCGGACTACACACATTACTTCTTCCTGGGCAAGGCCCGGCGGCACGCCATCTATGCCGGAGCCGAGGCCGGCGGCATCTTCGCCAACTATTACAAGGGCTTCGGCGCCAGAAGGGACAGCGAGAACAAGCAACTGGTCTACAATACAACTCCCGTAAACAAGACAATTCCCTACGTCGGCATCAAGACGGGTCTTGATTTCAACATTGCTGATGTTACCCACCTGCAGGTGGGCATAACCCTGAATTACATCGGCTTCGGCGTATCTGCCGGCCTGACTTTCTAGTCTTTGTACAGCCCTTCGCGGGAGAGGAGGTGGTTGAGGTTGGCAAGGCCGTAGGCGGTGACAGCCTGGATCACGGCTGAGTGCTCCATATAAGCCGGGATGAGCTTGTCATAAAGGTCGTCCTCGGTATGCCAGATATCGCGGTAGATGAAGTCCATCCCGAAGACGTCGCTCTCGCGGAATGATATGGCAGGGATACCGTTCATCGCGAAGTAGGCGTGGTCGGAGCCGCCCGCCTGGGTGGGACGCGGCTGAGGGTCGCCTTCACGCTTGACTACAGAGAAGGGAATGTCGGGATTATAGTTGAAGAGCGGCTTGCAGACTGCCACGAAATCGTCGTACATTGCCGGCGGCACTGTGATGGACGTAGCGGCGAGCGGGCCGCCGTCGCGGTTGAAGTAGTTGGATATCTTGTTCCAGGGCACGAGCTTGCTCTCTACGAAGAACTTGGAGCCAAGCAGGCCGTACTCTTCGCCGGTCCAGATGCAGAACATTATCGAACGCTGAGGCTTGGCGCCGGCCGTGGCAAGCAGGCGCGCGGCTTCCATAGTCACGCAGACGCCCTGTCCGTCGTCGGTAGATCCGGTGGCGATGTCGTAGGCGTCCAGATGGCTGCCCATCATCACATATTCATCGGGATACTTGCTGCCACGGATGATGCCGAGGATGTTGTGATATTTCATCGGGCCGGGGAAGAAGTGGTTGCGGATGTCGAACTCCAGCTGGAAATCCTGACGGTCCACCACCTTCTGCTTTATGATCTCGAACTGATGCTCGTCCAGCAGGATGTCGCAGGCCTTGGGCAAGTTGTCCATCGTGAGGTCGAAGCAGGTGGCGCGGTTGTAGAGCACCTGCATCGGAAGCTTGGACGGACGGATGAAACCCAGCACTCCGGCTTCCACCATCTGGCGGTACATCAGCACTGAGCCCTCCTCGCCGGCAGCCAGCTTGGCGGCGCGGGTGGAATCGGCCTTGGCGCTGGCGTCGATGGCAAGTCCGCTGGTCGCCCCGGTCTCAAGCAGCACCCAGGCGCCCTTCAGAGCGCCCTTGACGCGGTCGAACTCACGCTGATTCTTCGGCTCGAGGATCACACGGCCTTTCTGAGGGCCGCGGGTGCCTGCCGTATAGGCGGGAGTGCCGAAGTGCAGCGTCATACCATCTTCAGAAAGCATCCGGCCGAACCAGGGGCCGCGGTCGAAGCCCACATTGATGGTGACGGCTTCCTGGATGATGACTTCCAGCCCCCAGGAGCGGAACTGCTGCGCAACCCAGTCTTCGGCGTGGTTGAGCATATGGGAGCCGACGATGCGGCCGCCGATGTTGCGGGCGATGTAGTCGGCGTGTTCCATAGTACGGTTATCATTGCGGCCGGCCTCAAGGACGGCTTTGACGACTTTGTCCTGAGCTGTGGCCTGGAAAGCCAGCACCAGCATCAGCAAAAGGGGCAGGAAAATCTTTTTCATTGTGTTACGGTGATTATTTGTTGATGGCGTTGCGTTTCACGCAGATGTCGGCCCACTTCGGGGAGCGGTCGAACAAGTCTGCCAGCTCTGCGAGGATGTCGGGGATGTGGATGCCCTGCGGACAGATATGCTCGCAGGCACCGCATTGCAGGCAGGCGTGCGGCAGTTTGTCCTCGGGAAGGCTCTCGAGCCGCATCATCGGCGTGAGAGACACCTGGACTTTCATATCGTTGTATTCGGACAGCAGGGCAGGGATGTCGAGGCCGGCCGGACAGCCTTCGCAGCAGTAGCGGCAGCCGGTGCAGGGGACGGAGTCCTTCATTCCTTCGGCGATTTCAGCCAGCAGCGCACGTTGCTGTTCTGACAGCGGGTCGGGGCGCTCGAAAGTCGCGGTATTCTCTTTCATCTGTTCGAGGGCGGACATACCGCTCAGCACTACTGACACTCCGGGCAGGCCGTGGAGCCATCTCAGAGCCCAGGAACTGTCGCTGCGGGAAGGGTCGGCCTCCTGCAGGCGGGCGTGGGCTTCGGGGCTGAGGTGCGACAGCTTGCCTCCGCGAAGCGGCTCCATCACTACTATCGGGAGTCCGTGCTCACGGATGATCTCGCATTTGCGGCGCGCGTCCTGCAGGGTCCAGTCGAGGTAATTGAGCTGGATCTGCACGAACTCTACGACCTTGCCGTAGGGGCCGTCCAGGATGGACTGCAGATGGTCGGGAGTGCTGTGGCACGAGAAGCCCAGATGGCGGATGCGCCCTTTCTCCCGCTGCTCGACGAAGTAATCCAGGATGCCCCAGCGCGGGTCCATATAGTCGGCGATGCTGTTCTCGCAGATATTGTGGAAGAGATAGAAATCGAAATAGTCGACGCCGCATCTGCGCAGCTGGCGCTCGAACACTCCGGCAGGGTCGAACACGTCGAAATGCTGGTGTCCCGGGTACTTGTCGGCCAGATGCCACTTGTCCCTGGGATGTCGGGCGAGGGCCGCTCCGAGCACTTTCTCGGAATGGCCGTCGTGGTAGGGATATGCTGTGTCGAAATAATTGACGCCGCGAGCGATGGCCTCGTCGACCATAGCGAAAACTGTGTCGCGGTCAATGCTTCCGTCGGGAAGCAGCGGCAGCCTCATCGCTCCGAATCCGAGCGCGGACAGCCTTATACCTTGGATAGAATTGTAGAACATATACGCAAAGATACCTAATCTAGATAATCTTTGCTATAGCGTTGATGTATGCTCCGGCAGCTGCGGTGACGATGTCCGGATCTGCGGCGTAGCCGTAGTAGAACTGGCCGTTGTTTTCCACCTGGATGTGGACGATGCCGTTGTCTTCGGTGCCGCGGGTGATGGACTGCACCAGCATCTCCTCGAGGTTGATGCGGCGGTGCACAAGCGTGCGGATGGCTGTGAAGGCGGCGTCGACAGGGCCTTTGCCGCTGCTGGTGGCGCTGCACTTTTCACCGTCGATGATGAGGCCTACGGTAGCCATCGGAATGGAGTTCTTGCCGCAGACCACCTGCAGGTAGTCGAGCTTGATCTTCTGGACGATGTCCTCCTGGTTGATGCCGGAGATGGTGTAGAGGTCTGCGTCCTCGATCTCTTTCTTGCGGTCGGCAAGGTCGAGGAACTTCTTGTAGGCTTCGGCGAGCTCTTCGGTGCCCAGCACAATGCCCAGGCGGCGGAGGTGGTGGTCAAGAGCCGCACGGCCGCTGCGGGCTGTCAGGGTGATGGTGGAATCGTTGATGCCGATGTCCTGCGGGTCGATGATCTCGTAGCTCTCGCGGTTCTTCAGCACGCCGTCCTGATGGATGCCTGATGAGTGGGCGAAGGCGTTGCGGCCCACGATGGCCTTGTTAGGCTGCACGGGCATACGCATCAGCGACGATACCTGATGCGAAATCTTGGTTATGTTCTTTGTTAGAATGTCAGTGTATACAGGGAACTCCTTGCGGCTGCGGATGGCCATAACGACCTCTTCGAGGGCTGTATTGCCGGCACGCTCGCCGACGCCGTTGACGGTGACTTCCACCTGCCGGGCTCCGTTCATCACTCCGGCCAGGGTGTTGGCCGTAGCCATACCGAGGTCGTTGTGGCAGTGGGTCGAGATGATGGCCTTGTCGATATTGGGCACATTGTTCACCAGGTAAGCGATCTTGGCGCCGTATTCGGCGGGGAAGCAGTATCCTGTGGTGTCGGGAATGTTGACTACGGTGGCGCCGGCGGCTATGACGGCCTCGACGACGCGGGCGAGGAACTCATTGTCGGTGCGGCCTGCGTCCTCGGCGTAGAACTCTACGTCGTCGACGAACCTGCGGGCATATTTGACGCAGGCGATGGCCCGCTTGAGGATGTCCTCGCGGGTGGAGTTGAACTTGTATTTGATATGGTAATCAGAAGTTCCGATGCCGGTGTGGATGCGCTTTAGCTCGGCGAAGTGCAGAGCCTGCGCGGCAGCGTCGATGTCCTTCTCGACGGCCCTGGACAGGGCGCAGATGCGGGAAGAAGTGACGACCTTGGAGATTTCGACAACGCTCTTGAAGTCGCCGGGGCTGGAAATGGGGAAGCCGCACTCGATGATGTCGACTCCGAGGGATTCAAGCAACTTTGCAAGCTCTATCTTTTCAATGGTGTTAAGCTGGCAGCCGGGGACCTGCTCACCGTCACGGAGAGTAGTGTCGAAAATGTATAATTTGTCGTTCATATCCGCAAAGGTATGGATAATTGCCAATAATTTAATAAATTTTTGTGAAATATGCAAAAAGAGTTTTACCTTTGTGACCAGAACCGTTAAGCAAGGATTCACAATGCAGACCGCCATCATTAACAGCATCCGACTCGTCCTCACCCTAGACCTGCTGGTGCTGGTCGTGAGCGCCTTGTAAGCAAGAATCCACAACGGAATTATAATATGCAGTTTCACTTGTTGGATTCTTTCCGATGAGTGAATTTTTTTTTAGAGACTATGAAACTTCGCAGCAGTGTAACGTTTGAGGGGGCAAAGATGGCTGGAGCCAGGGGCCTTTGGAGGGCCAACGGAATGGACGACCGCTTCGTCGGCAAGCCCATCATCGCGGTAGTCAACTCCTTCACCCAGTTCGTTCCGGGCCATATGCATCTCCACGAGATCGGCCAGATTGTAAAGAAGAAAATCGAATCTCTCGGCTGCTTCGCCGCTGAGTTCAACACCATAGCAATAGACGACGGCATCGCGATGGGCCACGGAGGAATGCTCTATTCCCTCCCGTCACGAGAGATAATAGCCGACAGCGTAGAGTATATGTGCAACGCGCATTGTGCTGACGCGATGATATGTATCTCCAACTGCGACAAGATAACGCCGGGTATGATGATGGCCGCTATGAGGCTGAACATTCCGGCGGTTTTTGTATCCGGAGGTCCTATGGAAGCCGGTAACGTCGACGGCAAGGACTGCGACCTGATAGACCTGATGGTGAAGGGCGGAGACCCCGCAACGCCGGCTGACCAACTGCTGCGCTATGAAAAGACAGCCTGCCCGACCTGCGGCTGCTGCTCCGGAATGTTCACCGCCAACTCGATGAACAGCCTCACCGAGGCTCTCGGAATGGCCCCTGTCGGCAACGGCAGCATCCTGTCGACCCACAAGTGCCGCCGCGAACTCTTCGAGAAGGGAGCGGAGCTGATCGTGAAGCTTGCAAACGATTACTATTTCAAGGATGACGAGAGCGTGCTTCCGCGCGCCATAGCCAACAAGGCTGCGTTTGAGAATGCGATGTCGCTCGACATAGCGATGGGCGGCTCCACCAACACAGTGCTCCACCTGCTGGCGATAGCCCACGAGGCTGGCGTCGACTTCACGATGGCCGACATTGACCGCCTGTCACGCAATGTGCCGGTGCTCTGCAAGGTGTCTCCGAGCTACCACTACCACGTTCAGGACGTGAACCGTGCGGGAGGCATTATGGCGATCCTCGGCGAGCTGGCCAAGGGTGGCCTGCTCCACACCGACGTGAAGAGGGTGGATTACCCCTCTCTGGCTGCAGCAATCGCCGACAATGACGTCAATGCGGCAGTTGGAATGAATACCGCCGCTTTCGTGACTGCCCATCCCAACACCGCCAAGTATCTGGCCGCACCGCTCGGACAGCGTACCGGAGTCCTCGGAGGCTGCGACAATTATTATAAGGAATTCGACCTCGACCGCAAGGCCGGCTGCATCCGCAGCATCGACAATGCATATATGAAGGACGGCGGCCTGGCAGTGCTCTACGGCAACATAGCTCAGGACGGCTCCATCGTCAAGACTGCCGGCGTCGACGAGAAGATATTCAAGTTCACGGGTCCTGCAGTGGTCTTCGAAAGCCAGGAAGACGCAGTAGACGGCATCCTCGGCGGCAAGGTGAAGAAGGGAGATGTGGTAGTGATCCGCTACGAAGGCCCTAAAGGCGGCCCCGGAATGCAGGAGATGCTCTATCCGACATCTTTCCTGAAGAGTATGCACCTCGGAGCCGAGTGCGCCCTGATCACCGACGGACGCTTCTCCGGCGGCACCAGCGGCCTGTCGATAGGCCACGTATCTCCCGAAGCGGCGAATGAAGGAGCGATAGCCCTCGTCCGCGACGGTGATATGATTGCCATCGACATCCCGGCCAGGAGCATCAACGTGTGCGTCAGCGACGAGGAACTCGCCGCCCGCCGCGCCACAATCAAAGAATACAAACCCGCCCACCGCGACCGCAAGGTCAGCAAGGCCCTCCAGGCTTATTCGATGCTTGCAGGTTCAGCCGATAAAGGCGGAGTACGAATGATTTAGAAATATGGAAGAGAAAATGATGACCGGCGCCGAGGCGCTTATCAACACCATAATAGAAGAAAATGTAGACACGATCTTCGGCTATCCCGGAGGCAGCATCATCCCGTTCTACGACAAGCTTTATGACTATACTGACAAGCTCCGCCACGTGCTAGTACGTCACGAGCAGGGAGCGGTGCACGCTGCAGAAGGCTATGCAAGGGCGACAGGGCAGGTAGGAGTCTGCGTGGCTACCTCGGGTCCCGGCGCAACCAACTTCGTCACCGGCATCGCCGATGCAATGATGGACTCGACTCCGATCGTCTGCATCACAGCCCAGGTGGATGCCTCACAGCTTGGAACCAACTTTTTCCAGGAGGCCGATATGGTTGGCATCACAACCCCCATCACCAAGTGGAACTACCAGATTTCACGTGCGGAAGACATACCCATCGTAGTGCCGCAGGCTTTCCACATCGCCCGCAGCGGCCGTCCGGGGCCTGTGCTCATCAGCATTACCAAGAACGCCCAGGTCGAGAAGTTCCGCTACCGCTACGACCTCAAGGCCGCACTCGACCGTATGGTGCAGGTGCCGCGCAGGGACAATATCGAAAAGCGCGATATGAATGTGCAGAAGGCTATCGACCTGCTCAACAAAGCCGAGAAGCCTCTGATCATCGCTGGACAGGGTGTGCTCATCTCAGGTGCGGAATCAATCCTTGCTGAATGTGCCAACAAAGGCTGCATCCCAGTAGCCTGCACACTGCTCGGCCGCAGCGCAATGAACTTCCACGACCATTACTACATCGGTATGGTGGGTATGCACGGTAACATTTCGGCGAACGCAATGACCCAGCAGGCGGATGTGATTCTCGCAGTCGGTATGCGCTTCTCCGACCGTGTCACCGGCAATCCCGGCGGCTATGCCCCGAACGCCCAGATCATCCATATAGACATCGACAAGACCGAATTCAACAAGAATATCCAGGTGGACCTCACGATCCACGGAGACGCCCGCCAGATGCTGGAAGCTATCTGCGAAGGACTTGTGTTCAAGGACCGTGAGAACTGGAGGCGCTTCGGTTATGAACAATACGACAAGGAGAAAGAGAACGTCATCGGCCCTATGCTTGCCAGCAAGAAACTCAATATGGCCCAGGTGGTCGACGCCATCAACAGCCATTATATCGAGAAGGTAAGTCCCAAGAGCTACGGCAGCAACGTGGTGCTTGTCACCGACGTTGGCCAGAACCAGATGTTCGCAGCCCGCTACCTCAAGCTTACGATGAAGACCGGCTGGATTACATCCGGAGGCCTCGGCACTATGGGCTTCGCGCTTCCCGCAGCAATCGGAGCCAAGTGCGGCCGTCCTGATGCCCAGGTTGTGGCAATCGTGGGCGACGGCGGTCTGCAGATGAACATCCAGGAGCTCGGAACCATTCTGCAGAACAACATCGACGTGAAAATAGTGCTGCTGAACAACTCATTCCTCGGAATGGTGCGCCAGTGGCAGGATCTGTTCTTCGACAAGCGTTTCTCCCACACGATGCTCGTGAACCCCGACTTCAGCAAGATATGCGAAGCCTACGAAATCGAGTATCTGAGGATATCGGAGCCGTCGCAGCTGGAGGCTGCCATCGACCGTATGGCAGCGTCGAAGGGCGCCTTCTTCCTCGAGGCGGTGGTGGACCCGACCGCCAACGTATACCCGATGATCCCGGGCGGCAAGACTTTGAATGACCTTATTATAAGATAGAGTATGAAATACAGACTTGAAGCGACTGTAAGCGCGCGAGTAGACATCCTCAACCGCATAACGACCCTTTTCATCCAGAAAGGACTGCCGGTGGAGAGCGTGAACTACAAGGTGATCGACGACCGTATGGCCAAGGTGGAGCTTATATGCTCCGATGCGGACGACATCCGTATGGACCGCATCATCAACCAGGCCGACAATATGGTGGACATCGCGCAGGTGCAGTATACGAAAATGGACAAATAACAAACTTAATACAGATACTAGAATGGCAGAAATGAATTTTGGCGGCATCGTAGAGCAGGTTGTTACACGTGCCGAATTTCCACTTGAAAAAGCTAAAGAAGTATTGGCGAACGAGACCATAGCAGTCCTCGGATATGGCGTCCAGGGCCCTGGCCAGAGCCTCAACCTCCGCGACAACGGCTTCAACGTCATCGTCGGACAGCGCAAGGGCGGCAAGAGCTGGGACAAGGCCGTCTCTGACGGCTGGGTTCCGGGCGAGACCCTTTTTGAAATCGAAGAAGCTTGCAAAAAAGCCACTATCATAGAATTCCTGCTTTCAGACGCAGGTCAGATCAGCGCTTGGCCCACAGTCAAGAAGCACCTGACCGCAGGCAAGGCCCTCTACTTCTCACACGGCTTCGCCATCACCTATCAGGACCGCACCGGCATCATCCCTCCGAAGGACGTCGACGTCATTATGTGCGCCCCCAAGGGTTCAGGCACCTCACTGCGCCGTCTCTTCCTGCAGGGCAGGGGCATCAACTCTTCATACGCCATCTTCCAGGACGCTACCGGAAAGGCTTATGAGCGCACCATCGCCCTCGGCGTAGGTATCGGCAGCGGCTACCTCTTCGAGACCACTTTCAAGAGAGAGACCTACAGCGACCTTACCGGCGAGCGCGGAACATTGATGGGTGCCATCCAGGGTATCTTCGCAGCTCAGTACGACACTCTGCGCGCACACGGCCACACTCCTTCAGAGGCTTTCAACGAGACTGTAGAGGAGCTCTCACAGAGCTTGCTGCCGCTCGTGGCTGAGAACGGTATGGACTGGATGTATGCCAACTGCTCGACTACTGCCCAGCGCGGCGCCCTCGACTGGTGGAAACGCTTCCGCGACGCTACCAAACCCGTATTCGAAGCTCTCTATGAGAGTGTAGCTACAGGCAACGAGGCTCAGATCTCAATCGATTCGAACAGCAAGCCCGACTACCGCGAAGGTCTTGAGAAAGAGCTCAAGGAAATGCGCGAAAGCGAAATGTGGCAGGCCGGCAAGGTTGTCCGCACACTGCGTCCCGAAAACAACTAAACTTGCAGCCTTATGGTAGATCTTGACTGGAAAAACATAGGCTTCGGATACGTCAAGACGAAATACAACATTCGTTGCGAATATCACGAAGGCAAGTGGGGGGACCCGTATCTCACAGCTCACGAGTACATCCCTATGCACATTGCTGCTACATCGCTGCACTACGGACAGGAAGTGTTCGAAGGCGCCAAGGTATTCCGCGGAGTGGACGGCAAGGCCCGTCTGTTCAGGATCGAGGAGAATGCCAGGCGAATGAAGGCGTCGGCAGAGTATCTGCTGATGGCCGCTCCCCCGGAGGACCTTTTCATCGAGATGTGCGAGAAGGTCATCCGTGCCAACGCTGAATACTTGCCTCCTTACGGCACCGGCGCATCTCTGTATGTGCGTCCTCTGCTTATCGGTACGACTGCCGAAGTGGGAGTGAAGACAGCTCTCGACTATATGTTCCTGATCTTCGTGACCCCGGTGGGCCCGTATTTCAAGAACGGTTTCGCTCCGATCGACGTGGTGCTGGAGAAACTGCACGACCGTGCAGCTCCCCGCGGCACAGGCCAGGCCAAGGTGGGCGGCAACTATGCCGCCAGCATCCAGGCCGGCGCCTTCGCCCACGAGAGGGGCTTCTCCAATGAGCTCTACCTCGATGCTGCTGAGCAGAAGTACATCGACGAGTTTGGCGCTGCAAACTTCTTCGCCATCAAGGACGCTACCTACATCACTCCGCTGTCAAGGTCGGTGCTCGGCTCAATCACCAACAAGAGCCTGCGCGTCATCGCCGACGACCTCGGGCTCAAGGTTGAGGACCGTCCGATCGAGTACGAAAAGGAAATCGGAACCTTCGACGAGGTCGGTGCCTGCGGTACTGCAGCCGTGATATCACCTGTAGGCCGTCTTTACGACCCCAACAAGGACAAGTGGTACGAGTACGACGCTCCCGGCAAGTACAGCACGATGATGTACCACGCGCTCCAGGACATCCAGTACGGACGAGCTGAGGACAAGCACGGCTGGACCAGGGTGATAGAAGGAATCTAAAGCGTCCCGTCGAAGAATTCGCAGGACGATGCCGCAAGGCTCCGGGCGATATCCTTGACCGGGGCGGTGAAAGCGGTGCTCGAATAGAATTTGCAGCAAGGCGTGCCGTCGTGGCGCGCCTTGCCTGTATACAGGCGCTTCGCCTGGAGGGCGACGGCAGGGGCGGGGTTGACGATCGTTGCCCTGTCTGCCACGATCTTTTTGATGGTATCCTGCAGGAAGGGATAGTGGGTGCAGCCGAGCACGATGTGGTCGGCGCCTTCCGCGAGCATCGGTTCGATGTAGCCTCTCAGCAGGCCTTCCACCTCCGGCGAGTCGAAGTCAGCCCTCTCCACAGCCTCGACGAGGCCTTCGCCGATGCGCTCGATGACCTTCACGTCACCCTTGAAGGTGGCCAGCGTCTTGAGATACAGAGGGCCTTTGAGCGTGCCGGCGGTGGCAAGGACGCCGACGACTCCGCTCTGCGAATGGAGGATCGCCGGCTTGATGGCTGGCTCCATACCGACGAAGGGCAGGTCGTAGCGCTCCCGCAGGTCTTTGATGGCGGCGGCGGTGGCGGTGTTGCAGGCCACCACGACGATGTCTGCTCCCTTGTCGATGAGGAATTCGGTCAGCTGTCGCGAGCGTTGCTTTATGAACTCAGGCTCCTTGGGGCCGTAGGGACAGTTGCGGCTGTCGCTGAAATAGACATAGCTTTCGGCAGGCATTAGCCTGCTGAGCTCCTTGAAGACCGAAAGTCCGCCTATGCCCGAATCGAAGATGCCTATCATATTCTACAAATTTAGCAATTATTCAATACCTTTGCGCCGTTTGAAAATATTGCTATGGCTATAATAAGGGAACTGAGAGGCTTTACGCCCAAAATAGGCAAGAATTGCTTCATTGCTGAAAATGCATCGATCATAGGTGACGTGACTATGGGCGACGACTGCAGCATCTGGTATTCAGTGGTGCTGCGCGGCGACGTCAACACGATAAAGATAGGGGACAGGGTCAACATCCAGGACGGTGCCGTGCTCCATACCCTCTACAACAGGTCGGTAGTGGAGATTGGCAATGACGTGTCGGTGGGTCACAATGCCGTCATCCACGGCGCCAAGGTCGGCAACAACGTGCTGGTGGGTATGGGAGCCATCCTGATGGACAACGCCGTCATTCCCGACAACACTATCATAGCCGCAGGGGCCGTCGTGCTCAGCAACCAGGTTCTCGAGCCGGGCATTTATGCGGGAGTTCCCGCCAAGAAGGTGAAGGATGCCAGCGAAGCCATAGCCGAAGCGGCACACAAGAATGCCCAGGGCTACCTTCTATACAAGACTTGGTACGAATAGGCTGCCGCAACTTCCGGATTATTTCTTGACTATCGTGTAAATGTCGTTGACCTGCGGGCCGTCGATGCGCACGTAGTATGTGCCGCCGCTCCAGCGGGTGACGTCTACAGTCACGGGGTTGAACGGTCCGGCTTCGACAGTATCTGACCACAGCACTGCGCCGGCCTTGTTGCAGATGGAAATGTTGTAGCGTCCATCCTGGCCGGGGCGGATGTTCAGTTTGTCAGAAACGGGGTTGGGGAACAGGTCCACGGGCCTGGACTTGTCGCGGATGAGGATCCTGAAACTGAAGGAGCAGGATTGCCGGCACGCATCCGTGGCAGTGACGGTCACTGTAGTGATCCCGAACTGTCTGGTGGTCACGGACAGGGTATTTCCGGAGATGCTGACATCGGCTACGTCCGGGTCGGTCGTGCTTACGCTGAAAGACAGCGGCTCGCCGTCCTCGTCACTGATGTATTTCACAAGATCGAATTCCGTCGTCCCGCCGGTTGAACTCAGGCTCATATCGGGGATTGTCTCGATTACCGCCGGAGTGTGGTTTTCGAGGACTGTGATGCGCATCCGGCAGCTGTCGCTGGCGTGATAGATGTCGGTGGCCTTGAGTGTGGCTGTATATGTGCCGGGAGCGGTTGCGGGGCCGTCGACGACAACCTTGGGCTGGTTGCGCACAAGCGTGTCCAGCGAGATTCCCGGAGTGTCGTTAATGAAATCGATGAGGAAGAAGTGCCCGTCGGCGTCGGAAATCCTGAAGTCAAGGCTGGCCGTCTGCCACGGCTTGACGGTTAGTTCGGTTCCTGACGGAGCTTCGATGGCCGGAGGAGTGTTGAATCCGGTAGTCACAGTCAGGACGGGCGTAAGGGCAGATTTGTTGCCGGCGAAATCCTCGGCCGCTGCCGCCACGTAGAACACGGTGTTGAAGTCAAGTCCGGCGATGGTGGCTTCGATGGTGTCGCCCGCCTTGCTGCCGTCCAGATAGAGCTTGGCGAACATCAGGTCGTCTCTTATCTGCGAAAAATTGAATTGCTTGTAATAGATTGTGATGGCTGCCGGCACGCCGTCATCCTCGTCCTGCGGAACCTTCACGGACACGCTCAGGTTGTTGGCCCGTACGCTTACGGCCAGGTCCGAAGGACAATCCGGGGCGAGTCCGCCTCCGCCTCCTGTGACCGCCTTGTAGGCATTGAGCAGCCCTGCACCCATATCGTAGCTTCTGTTGAAAGCAGTCAGTGGCGTTGCGCTTTCGGTCATCTTTTTCTCTACCTGGCCGGGAGTCAGGCCTTCACCCCCGTACTCCGAGATGATGAGCGCGGCTATGCCGCTGGCCTGCGGGCAGGACATCGATGTCCCCTGGTAGACGCCGTATCTGTTTCCCACCAGGGTGCTGAGTATGTGGTTGCCCTTGGTCGCGTCCCCGCCCGGGGCGGTGATGTCCACCCAGCTGCCATAGTTTGAATAGTATGCCTTGCGGTAGTCCGCGCCGACTGCGGCCACATTGAATATCGGAGCATAGCTGTTGCCGCTTTGCGAAGAGTCGTCGTTGCCCGCTGCGAAAACCACGATGCCGCCGCGCATCGGACCGGTCTGGATGCCGTTCTCATCGATGCCGGCGTACTTTATGAAATAATCGACGGCGGCCGCAAGGCTCTTCGGAGTCTCGGACTCGTGTTCGAATCCCCAGCTGTTCTGCGAGATGACAGCGCCGTGGTCGGCGCTCCACTTTATGGCTTCGGCTCCGCTGCCGCTGTTCTTGCCGTCGAATATCTGGCAGGACATAACCTTGACGCCAGGGCGGCTGGCTGCGGCATCGCCTCCAGCCACTCCACAGACTCCCAGACCGTTGTTGTTGACTGCCGCGATTATGCCGGCAACGTGGGTGCCGTGGTTTTCGGGATTGATGGCATAACTGCCCGTGGCGAAGTTGTAGCCGTAGCGGCTGTCACCTTCCTGCTCGGGATTGTGCCACATATTGGCGGCCAGGTCCTCGTGGTTGTAATCTATGCCGCCGTCCACTACGCCCACTATCACTTCGGCCGAGCCTGTGATGCCGCTGTTCCAGACCGGCAGGATGTTGATGTCGCAGCCGCCGGCAGAAGAGTTGGCTGTACCTTTATTTATATAATTCCACTGGGAAGGCAGCAGAGGGTCGTTGAAGGGATAGTCCGCAAGGCTTGAAGCCTGCGCGGTGAGAAGTTCCTTTTCGAGCGGCACTGCCTCGCCTCCGATATGGATCAGGGGCCTGAATTCTACATATTCGACACCGGGAATGGCAATCCAGCCCTCGGCGGCTTTCGTAATCCGGACGGAAGTGTCATAGCAGACCTCGTACCAGCGGTGCAGGCCTTCCGCGCGGGTGCGGGCCTCGAATCTGCCGGCCTGCGGGAACAGCCTGCGCATACGGACTATGCCCCGGCCGTCGAACGACTTCACGGCAGGAAGTTGCACATAGCCGTCGTCACCAGTGATGCCTTCGAGTTCACTGGCGGTCTGCTCGTCAAACAACACATTGAGCAACAGGGGGTTGACGGCATTTGAAGGGAGATCGGCGCCGAATATCCTGCTTTCAGCGGACCGGTTTTCCGCAGGCGGAACCGTATCGAATGGCTGCCGGGAACAACCCGACAGCAGGACGAAAAAGATAAAAACCAGCGCTGGCCGTTTCATATTCTAACAAAGTTACTTTTTTATATTGAAAAATACCTATAAGATATTTGATTTTGATTTCGCGTTTAAAAATTATAAGCAATAATGGCAAAATTATTACAATTATGAAGCAAATATTCTTTATCGATGCTAAATACTAATGATATGTGCCAAAAATACTATTATACAGTAAGTTGTGGAGCGCGATATATGTTTGGATTTTTCAAAAAAAATTGCAATCTTGCGCCGAATTTTGTTTGATGGAAAATTGTTTTTGATAGAGTCAAATAAATTCTATATAATCTAATGTTTAATCTAAAGAAATGCTTATGAAAAAAGCGAAACTGTTCCTCAGCGCATTGTTTGTGCTGATTGGCTCAACACTCTTCGCCCAGAACCTGCAGGTATCAGGTACCGTGCGGGACAAGGCAGGAGAGGCGGTAACAGGCGCAGCTGTCCAGCTCAAGGGAAGCACGACAGTTTACTCTGTAACCGACAACCTCGGAGCCTACAGGATTTTGGTCCCTTCTAACGGCACACTCGTAGTGACCTGCCTCGGTTTCCAGACCGTCGAGATCCCCGTATCCGGCCGTGCAGTCATCGATGTCACTTTGGAGATTGACACCGAGATGCTGGACGAAACCATCGTGGTGGCTTTCGGTAGGACGACGAGAGAGGCCTTTACAGGATCTGCAAAAGTGCTCGACGATGAAAAACTCGCACTTTCACAGGTTACCAACGTAACTGACGCCCTCGCAGGTCAGGTTGCCGGTGTCCAGCTCATCTCTTCAAACGGTGCTCCTGGTTCATCTGCTACCATCCGCGTGCGCGGTATCTCTTCTGTCAACGCCGGTAAGGATCCCCTTATCGTTGTCGACGGTGTTCCTTATGACGGCGATATGAACAACATCGCTCCCAGCGATATCGAGTCAATGACCGTCCTCAAGGATGCTGCATCAAACGCCCTCTACGGAGCCCGTGGTGCCAACGGTGTCATTATGATCACCACCAAGAAAGGCCGCCCCGGTCAGGCTATGGTTACTCTTGACGCGAAGGTCGGTGTCAACACCCGCGCCCTCCAGGAGTACGAGACAATCTCTGATCCCCGTGGTTTCTACGAGCAGCACTACAAAGCTCTCTACAACTATTACACAGCTGCCGACGGCCTCGGTCTCTCTTCTGCAGAAGCTTATATGCGTGCAAACGAGAACCTGTTCAATGCTGCAGCCGGCGGTCTCGGTTATCAGGTATATACTATTCCTGCCGGCCAGTATGCAATCGGCCGCAACGGCAAGTTCAATCCTGCAGCCAAAGAAGGTTACGTCCTCGGCGACTATATGCTGAAGGCTGACGACTGGGCCAAGGAAGCTTACCGTCAGGGTATCCGTCAGGAATACACCCTCACCGTTTCAGGTGCACAGAACAGGATGACTTACTACTCATCTCTCAGCTACCTGAAGAATCAGGGTATCATCGACAAGTCAGACCACCAGCGTCTCGCAGCCCGTCTGAAAGCCGACTATCAGGCTAAGGACTGGTTGAAGATCGGTGCCAATATGTCATACACCAAGTTCGATTTCAACCAACTCAGCAACAACGGTTCCGACGGTTCTACCGGTAACATCTGGGCCTACACTTCACAGATCGCCCCGATCTATCCTCTCTACGTCAGGAACGCCGACGGCAGCCAGTATGTCGACGGTAACGGCATCGCCGTTCTCGACCACGGTAACGGTAACCTCGGCCTTGGCGGTATCCCCGGCACTTCACGTCCGTTCATCACCGACGCCAACCCTCTGCTTGCCATCCGCCTCAACACCAACAACACGGAAGGTAACGCACTTTCAACCCAGGGTTATGTCGATGCAGAAATCCTGAAAGGACTTGTACTGACAGTAAACGCATCTGCAACTCTGGACGAGTCCCGCAGCAACTATGTATACAACCCTTACTACGGTCAGTTCCGTACTACCGAAGGTACTACTGAAGTTTATCACACCCGTTCATACGCCTGGAACTCTCAGCAGCTCCTCAACTATACCCGCGACTTCGACCAGCACAGTCTGAATGTGATGCTCGGTCACGAGTATTACAGCAGGAAGTACTACCTCCTCGGCGGCAGCAAGAGCCATATGTTCTCTCAGAAGAACAAAGAGCTCGACGGTGCAGTAGTTGACGGACAGGGTGCTACTTCTTACCAGACCCATTACAACAACGAAGGTTACTTCAGCCGCGTCCAGTACGACTATGCAGACCGTTATTTCCTCTCTGCATCATTCCGTAGGGATGCATCTTCGAAGTTCCTTCCCGAACACCGCTGGGGTAGCTTCTGGAGCGCCAGCGCCGCGTGGATAATGAGCAAGGAGAACTGGTACAACATCAACTGGCTCAACGAACTCAAGTTCAAAGCCTCTATCGGTAGCCAGGGTAACGACGACATCGACAGCTACCTCTACACCGATCTCTTCGACATCGTTCCTTCTGACGGTGCGGTTTCTACCGTATTCAACAGGAAAGGTAATCCTGACATCACTTGGGAGACCAACACCAACTTCAATGCAGGTATCGAGTTCGGTATGTTCAACGACCGTATCACCGGTGGCATCGAGGTTTACGACCGCAGGACCACCGATATGCTTTTCCCGACTCCCGTTCCCCCGTCACAGGGTTATTCTTCAATCTGGAAGAACGTCGGTGATATGGACAACTGGGGTGTCGAGGGTGACTTCAACTTCGGCCTCATCCGCGGACGCAACGTTCAGTGGGATTTGAACCTCAACGTATCTTACCTGAAGAACACCGTATCTTACCTCGCCGACAACGTGAAAGACTCTAAGGTCTACGACGCCAGCGGTAAAGAGTATGAAGGTTTCACCAGCGGCAACTTCTTCATAGCTGAAGGTGCTTCAATGTATTCTTGGTACACTTACGAGTTCGCAGGTGTTGACAAAGAGACTGGTAAATCACTTTGGTACAAGGATGTTCTCGACGACGACGGCAAACGCACCGGCAAACGCGAGACTACCGATACCTATTCACAGGCTACCAAGTATATGACCAATATGTCTACCCTCGCTCCGGTATACGGAGGTTTCGGTACCAGCCTGCGCGCATACGGCTTCGACTTCGCCATCAACTTCACTTATCAGCTCGGCGGCAAGCAGTATGACAGCACCTATGCAAGGTTTATGTATTCTCCTACTTCCAGCCAGACAGGTTTCAACTTCCACAAGGATGTCTTCAATGCCTGGACTCCTGAGAACAAGTCATCAGACATTCCTCGCTTCCAGTATGGAGATTCCAATTCCAACTCATTCTCTACCAGGTTCCTTGTTTCTGCATCTTATCTGAATCTGCAGAATGTGAACCTCGGTTACACTTTCCCGGAAAGGCTCACCTCAAAGATCAATATCTCTGCAATCAGGCTGTATGTAGCTGCCGAGAACCTGTACTATTGGTCAGCACGCAAAGGTTTCGACCCTCGTCAGAGCTTCTCTTCATCAACCAATGCGACTAACTATTCTCCTATGAGAACCGTTTCTGGTGGTATTACTCTTAAATTCTAATTGACAGGAGGATATATTATATGAAAAAGATAATAACATCTCTGCTTCTGGCATCGGCCGCCATTGTCTCTTTGTCAAGTTGCATCCAGGAGACCTTCCCCCTGGACTCAACAGCGACATCTGAGCAGCTCGGAGAGTCTCCTTCAGCTATGAAAGGTTCTGTAGATGGTCTGGTAGCTCAGACATATCAGCCTTACTTCTTCTACGGAAGTAGAAACCAGCTGGAGTTTGACATCTCTTATGCCGGACTCCTTATCACATACGCACGTATGACCAATGACCTGGTCAATAACTCATCAACAATCGGTTACGACTGGTGGTGCGGTTATGTCGGCGCCTATGGTTACGTAATGAACGCTGACAACAACCGTCAGCTCGTTCCTTTCAAGACTTTCTACAAAATCATCAAGAGTGCCAACGATATCATCGGCCCTCTGGCAGCTTCAGAAGAGCTGAACGAAGAGCAGAAGGCATTCCTTGGTATCGCCTACACTTACAGGGCCCTTATGTATCACGATATGTACAACCTGTATATGCCGGCTGACAACAAATATCTTGACTACTCTGCAGTAGAAGGCCTCACTGTTCCTATCGTTGTGTCAAGCGCAGAGGAAGAGCCTCAGTACAAGAGCGCACGCGCTCCCAAGGATGTTCTTTCAGCATTCGTCCTGTCAGACCTTGACAAAGCCGAGGAACTGTTGGCAAACTACACTCCTTCAACCGCCCGTTATCCCAGCCTCGCCGTTGTTTACGGTCTCAAGGCCAGGATGTATATGGCTATGATGGATTATGATAACGCTGCCAAATATGCCCGTATGGCTATCGACAAATCAGGCAAGACCCCTCTCACCGAGAGCGAGTGGACTGATCCTACCAAGGCCTTCTGCGATGCAAGCGGCAACAACTCTTGGATGTGGTACTATTCAATCTCAGGAAACAATATGGGTAACCTTTGCAACCCGACCGGTTTCCTCGCAGGTGAGTCTGACTGGGGATACAACTCCCTCACCAAACTTGCCATCCACAAATGGTTGTATGACCGTCTGAACCGCAGTGACTTCCGCAAGAAATCATTCATCGATCCGGACCGTGAGAAATATCCTGCTTCTTACTACCGCTGGGCTGACCAGGCTGGTTTCCTCGCAGACTATCCTTTCGACGAGCTTCCTGATTACTTCTCAATCAAGATCCGCTGCAAGGGTGGTGACTGGACTACCTATTCAGTAGGTGGCGCCGTTGACTGGCCGATGATGCGCGTTGAGGAAATGTACCTCATCGAGGCTGAAGCTGTCGGAATGAGCCAGGGCGAAAGCGCAGGTATCGAGAAACTCGAGTCATTTATGAAGACTTATCGTGACCCTGAGTACTCATACGCCGCTGCTTCTGCTTCATTCAAGGATGGTTTCGTAAAGAACTTCCAGGAAGAGGTCCTCTATCAGAAGAGAGTCGAATTCCTTGGCGAAGGTGTCGGTTTCTTCGATGCTAAACGTATCCGTCCGGGTATCATCACCTGGTACAAGGGTTCCAACGTCATCCACGATACTATGAAATATGTTATCGAAGAGGCTAGCCCTTACTGGACTATGGTTATTCCTACCGATGAAATCGAGAACAACGACTACATCATCAAAGAGGGTGCTGTTGTTTCCGAGATTGACGGTGTGAAGACTACTCCCAACAACCCGGATCCGACCCAATCGGTTCCCAATGACACAAGAACTTTCTAATTAAATAGAGTAGTGATATGAAAATCAACAATATATTCAAAGCAATCCCTGCTTTCGTACTTGGGTTGGCATTGGTAGCCTGCACCGAAGGTTACAAGTATACTCCTGCCGAGCAGGAGCCTGCCAAGACATATGTAGGAGCTGATATGTCAGCATCGAGGAATCTCGATGTGGACGGTTCGGACATCCTCGTGCCGTTCGTAAGGAGTTCTGCCGACGGTGACCTGAGCGTCAATGTATACATCGACGACCCTTCAGGTCTGTTCACACTCAAGAACCAGACTGTTACATTCGCCAGCGGAGAAACTACAGCCAATGCAGTAGTTACCTACTCTTACGACGATCTGGACGCTGCTGAGACATACGATTTCTCTGTTGGTATCTCATCAGAAGAGAATCTTTCACAGTACCGCGCAGCTGCCTTCCCGCTCTCTTGCAAGAAGGCTTGGCAGAAACTCGGCACCTGCCAGTTCTATGATGACTGGTGGACCAGCGGTCCGTTCGAGAAACAGCTCATCAAGGCTCCTGACGGAACCGAAACCTATCGTCTGCTCAATCCTTGGAGCAAGGAGGAAGTTATCGACGGTGGTCTCGATTTCGTAAGCGAAGTGCCTTATCTTGAGTTCACTATCGACGAAGATGGTTTCATCCACTATGCAGACGTCCTCAATATGGGATTCAGCTATTCAGGTATGACTTGCCATATGCTCCATCCTTCAGTTCGCGGCGACGATGAAAGCGCAGCTAAGAACGTGATGGTTATGGATGATGTAGCGCAGTTCTGCTGGTATCCTGTACTTGATTACAAGAACGGTTCATTCCGTTGGTGGGGTGTGACAAGCGTTGCTTACATCTCATTCCCCGGCGGTCCGGATCTGGCTGACCTCCTCGGTCTGTAATCGTAAGCTGGCTTAAAACCAGTGAAAACAAATAACCCGCCCCGCAAAGGGCGGGTATTTGTTGTTATATATTCGCGTATTATTCGCTATATTTGTTCTAATATGAGCAAATAGCAGATGAGAAGATTTATTCCTATACTTACTCTGGCTCTGATGCTGTGCGGTGCTTGCAGCCGCAGTATCGAGCCTTCCGCCACAATAGGGCAGACTTCTGCCTCGGGCCTGGAATCCTCTACGTCCTTCGTCCCCGGATCTGTCATCGTGCAGCTTGACGAGGCCCTTGCCGACCGCCTTGTCGACGCTTCGCCGGCCACCAAAGCAATGTCCCTCATTCCAGAGTTGGAAATGATGGGCGCGACCAATATGGAGCGCCTCTATCCCGATGCAGGGGAATGGGAGCCGAGACACCGCCGTGCCGGACTGCACCGCTGGTGGAAACTGACCATAGACCCTGATGCCGCTCCTGCTACCAAGGCAGCTTCAGAACTGGCCTCCGTGCCCGGTATCGTCTATGCAGAACCCGAGCGCAAGATACGCTCAAACAGCTCGCTTTTCAACGACCCTTATGCATCAAAGCAATGGGGATTCCATAACGATGGGGCCCTGGGCGCCAGCTACAAGCCCGGCAGTGACATCAACGTAGTTCCGGTGTGGGACAACTTTACGACCGGCTCGTCTGATGTGATCGTGGCAGTCCTCGACGGCGCTGTACAGACCGACCATCCCGACCTTGCCGCCAACTGCATCCCGTTCGGACAGGGCAGCAAGAATTTCATCGCAGGAATCGACGAATCATCCCTGCAGCCTACTGACCACGGATCACACGTGGCAGGCGTGATAGCCGCCATCAATGACAACGGCATCGGCATCAACGGCATAGCCGGCGGCATCAATGGCAAGAACGGAGTCCGTATCCTTTCCTGCGCTGTCTTTATGGGCAACCCCGACAATCCGAGCAAGGAGTTTGTCGGCAACACATACGACGCTATGGTCTGGGCTGCCGACCACGGCGCTGTAATCTCCCAGAACAGCTGGGGCTACATTTTTGAGAATGAAGCTGCAGCAAAAGCATCGGGCGTGGGCTCTATGGGCGCTGCCATCGATTATTTCATCGAGAACGCAGGTTGCGATATGGATGGCAACCAGCTTCCCGACAGTCCGATGAAAGGCGGCGTAGTATTCTTCTCTGCCGGCAACAATGCCTGGTCGATAGGCTGGCCCGCTGCTTATGACAAAGTCATTGCCGTCGGCGCTGCCAATATGCAGGGCAACCGCAGCAGCTATTCCAACTACGGCGACTGGGTGGACATCTGCGCCCCCGGAGGCGACGGCAACCAGTTCACACAGATCTACAGTGCATACAGCAACAGTGATTACGGATATATGCAGGGCACTTCAATGGCTTGCCCGCACGTGTCCGGAGTCGCAGCGCTGCTCGTCTCATATTTCGGAGGCCCCGGCTTCACCAACGAGATGCTCAAGGACCGGCTCCTTCGCGGCGCCAGCAACGCGCACATCAACAAGTACCAGCTGATCGGCCCGATGGTGGACGCGCTTGGTTCATTCACTCTCGACGGCAAGAAGCCCCCTTTGTCTACCACAGTGACTGAGGTTTCATCATATTCCAACTCTGTCTCAATGTCCTGGGAGGTGACTTCCGACCCTGATGACAAAAAAGCATACGGATATCTGGCACTTGCCTGCCCTGACTCAGCTACTCTTGCCAAAGCCAAGTTAAGCGCCCTCGATTCATCCATCACCAGTGTGGCCGTTGAAGGTTCGATCCTCCCTGTCGGGGAAACTCTGTCAGCAACGATGACCGAGCTCGAATTCGACACTGATTACTATGTGGCTGTAGTGGCTTATGACTATCAGCACAATTACTCGGCGCTGTCAGCTGTCAGGAGAGTGCGCACCGGCAAGAACAACGCCCCGGTCGTCACTACCGAATACACAGGCAGTTTCAGCCTGATGCCTTACGAGAAACTCACTGTCGAGTATTCTGTAAGTGACCCTGACGGACACCCGTTCACGGTTGCTGTGGATCCCGGCAGCGACGCCCTTACCTACAAGATATCCCAGGGGGCTGTCCAGATCAACATTTCCGGCAACGGTGCTCCTCACGGCAAATACACGGCGCATATCATCGCCAAGGACAGCTACCAGGATTCCACCGATTATGCCATCGACTATGAAATCCTGGAAAACCATACTCCTGTCGTGATATCTTCGATTCCCAATATGAGCTTCGGAACGACAGGCACGAGCCATTCGTTCGACCTTCAGAAATACTTCAAGGATGAGGACAAAGAGGCTCTGACATATACCATCAGCATATCTGACAGGAATGTAGCTCACGTCAACGCGACCGGCAACAATATGGTGATTACTGCCCTGGGTTACGGTCTCACATCTGTCACCATCACCGCCACTGATGCCTGCAAGGCATCCTGCTCGCTCAGCTTCAAGATACTGATACGCGACGAATCCCGCCCGATAGACATCTATCCCAACCCGGTAGTGGACTATCTCAACATACGCCCTGGCAAGGACGACAACCTCAAAGTCACGATCACCAACAAGGCCGGAGCTACAGTCTGGTCTGAAACTGCTGCGGCAGGCCCGTTTGAGCCTCTGTCCGTAGATATGTCCGGCCAACCCGGCGGAACCTACTACGTCCGCATCAGCGGCTCAGACATCGATAATACATTCACGATTGCCAAGAAATAACCGATATGAAAAAGATAATAGTTCTTCTGTCATTGATTTTGTTCGCGCAGGCTTCTTTTGCGCAGGCAGTTCCGGCTTTGCTGATTCCCTCCGACTCCCGCTCGATGGCGATGGGCGGCGTGGCGCTTCAGCCGGCTGCAGACAGGCTGGATGCACAGGCATTCTACGGAATGTGGGCTCCTAAAACTGCAAACAACACCGTCATCGGCGGCAATGTCTTTCTGCGTGTCGGTAAAAAGATTGGCGTCAGCGTCGAAGGCCGAACCTTTATGGACAAGCCCTACGACATCCTGTCAGCCCAGGGTCTGGCTACATGCGGCTCCTTCCGTCCTTCGGACCTCATCGCAGGCGCCGGTGTCAGCTACGACATCACTGACGGCTTCACGGTAGGGTTTAAGGGCCGTATGGTTTCTTCAAAGATAGCTGAGGATGCCAAAGGCTCTGCATTCTGCGCCGATCTGTCAGCAACCTACGCAACGCAGCTTTTTTCGGCTGGCATTGCCGTACGCAACGTCGGCTCAAAGATCAGCTACGGCGCAGGCTCATACTCCCTTCCGGCACTGGCGGCCCTTCAGGGCAGCATCAAGCCTTTCAAAGGCCTTACTGTCGGCGCTGAAGCAGATTATCTGTTCGCCGGAGCTGTAATGGCGGCTTTGGGTGTTGAATATGGAATCGCCGACATCGTTTTCGTTCGCGGCGGCTTCCACTATGGTGACAATGCCAAGGGCATTCCGACCTATGCGTCGCTCGGCCTTGGCGTACAGTTCGCAGGCGTGCATCTCGATGCCGCTTATCTTACCGCTTCCAAAACTCTGAGAAACAGCCTGCAGATATCCCTCGGCTATGCATTTTAGTCTTTGAGAAGAAGCAGCAGGCTATGAGGATCAGGAGGATATTGCTGGCTTTAGCCGCAGTGGCGCTTATCCACTGCGGATGTCAGAAAGCAGAAACAGCTACAGCTATAGAGGAGACCCGTGAGGAGAGGGTGGTGACTCAGAACGGAATGCAGTTGCCGGCCTCCGCCCTTGAGCAGGGGCACGTGCGTGTGAAACTCTCGGAAGAGATGACGCTGCTGGCAGAGAACGACCCTGATGCTTTTCGGGAACTTTTCAGCGGGCTTGGCGCCATATCTGTGAAAAGGACCTTCCCCGACGCAGGCAAATTTGAAAAACGCAGCCGCAAGGCAGGTCTGCACCGCTGGTATGACGTCTATTTCGACGAGCGCAAGCCTTTGACAAAGGCCGGCGAGGAACTTTCGCTGATAGATAATCTGGGTTATGTCGAATACAGACCGAAGGTGGTCCGTTATGACAGCCAGAATGTCAGCTGGAGGAGCAAGGGTCCTGCGCTTACGTCCTCCGGCGGAGCCGCGCTCCAGAGTTCCAAGCGGGACATCTTCGACGATCCGTATCTTGGCTGGCAGTGGCACTATTACAACGACGGCACGATGCAAGGCTCCAAGCTAGGCTGCGACGTGAACGTCATCCCGATGTGGAGCAAAGGCATAGTCGGAAAGCCGGAAGTCATAGTGGCCGTCGTTGACGGCGGGGTAGACTTCAACCACGAGGACTTGGCTGCCAATATGTGGCACAACCCCGAGGTTAGCGGAGATTCTGTGTACGGATACAATTTCACCTACCATACATACATAGTACAGCCTAGTGAACACGGCTCTCACGTGGCCGGTACCATCGCGGCTGTCAACAACAACGGCATAGGTGTCAGCGGAATAGCCGGCGGCAACAAGGCGGCTGGGCTGCCAGGTGTCAGGATTATGAGCTGTCAGATATTCCTGCCGAGCGGCGTACGTGCAGCCGATGGGGCAGAGGCCATCAAATGGGGTGCTGACCACGGCGCCGTCATATCCCAGAACAGCTGGGGTTTCACTACAGGCAAAGCTCCCCAGTCGGATCTGGAAGCGATAGATTATTTCAACCGTTACGCAGGTATGGATGAGGAAGGCAATCAGACCGGCCCTATGAAGGGTGGAGTCGTTTTCTTCGCTGCCGGCAATGAACACTACAAGACGAGTTCCCCTGCATATTATGAAGGCTGCATCGCAGTTGCAGCCGTGAATGCGTCATTCCAGGCCACAGTGTATACCAACTACGGCCCGTGGGTGGACCTGTCGGCTCCGGGCGGCGAGTCTGAATCCGGGCCGCTGATCCTGAGCACTGTGCCGGGAAACGATTATGCTTTCTATGAAGGTACGTCAATGGCCTGCCCGCACGCATCAGGCGTGGCGGCTCTCATCGTCTCGCAGATGGGCGGTCCGGGCTTCACGAGGGATATGCTGCTCGACAGGCTGCTCAACAACACCACGGACATTACCAAGTATGGAGTCACGCAAATCCCCGGCATAGTCAATGCCTATGCAGCCTACGATGGCTCCGGCAAGGCCGCTCCGGATCCGGTTGCCGAATTCAAGCTTACTGCACAGAGCAACAGGATAAATTTCAGGCTGAAAATCCCCGAAGATCCGGATGACGGCTCTCCCTACGGCATTACGGTGTGGTATGCAGACAAGCCGTTCGAATCTACCGCCGAGGCGAAGTTCGTGTCTTATGAGGTGGATGACCTCTCTGCAGGAGACTGGTTCGAAGGCAGCGTTTCAAACCTGGCCTTCGAGAAGGAGTATTCCCTCAGGTTTGACGCCTACGACCTGGCGGGCAACCACAGCGAGCCATCCGTGATAGGCAATGTGGTGACCGGCCGCAATTCTGTGCCTGTGATCGAGAGTGAGGTTCCGCTGAAAGATGTCATTGTCAGAAGTTTCGAGACAAAACAGCTTGACATCACCTACTACGATCCGGACGGACACGACGTCTTCCCGTCTTTTGAAGACAACTCTTCCGGCGCCGCCTCGATAGCTTATACCGGGGAGGGCAGATGCAGAATCAAGCTGGACGGCAGCGCAGTGAGGCCCGGCAGATATGAGTTCAAGTTCACGGTCAAGGACAGCTATGGCGCGGCCGCTTCGATCGTGGTGCCCTATACCGTCAAGATCAACACTCCTCCGGTGAAACTCAGGGACATCGGCAACATAGTGGTAAACATCCTGAAAGAAAAACCTGTACTGGACCTGGCAGACTATTTCTATGACGAAGACGGTGAGCGGCTCACGGTGAAGTGTACGGTGAGCGACCGCTCTGTCGTCACTGTCTCGGCCACAGCTTCGAACACTCTCAGCATAATACCGCTGACCATAGGAACTGCCGACGTCACCGTCGTTGCGTCTGACGCTACGGGTGCGTCTGTGACCTCATCATTCAAGATACTTGTCAGGAACAATTCAGTGCCGTTCGACATATATCCCAACCCCGTCACTGACGGCAGGCTGTTTGTCCGGTCCGGCGAGGACGCAAGCGCTGACATACTTGTCAGCGGCCCTTCAGGGGCAGTGGTGTACTCGGGCCGCCTGGATATAGGCCCTTTCACACCTGCACAAATAGATATGGGCGGATTGAGCTCCGGTGTGTACGACGTGAAGGTGACAACGGCTTCGGCATCGGTTACGACATCCATAGTCAACATTCGAAATGAATAGGAATATATCGATATCAATAGTCTTGCTACTGGCTGCCGTCGCTGCGCAGGCACAGGCCGTATCGTTCATCAACCTCCCCGACAATGCGGCGAGGATGGCCCTTGGCGGAAGCGACGTGTCCTACGACGTGTCGAGGCTGCAGGAGCGTGGCTACTACGGTTCGGCCGAGGCAACTTTTTTTATATGGGAGCCCGCAATGCACGGCAGCGGTTCCGTCGGAAGATATATGGCAGACGGTTATGCCAGGCTTGGTGAAAGCTTCAGCATAAGCGCCAGAGGCAGGATCAACAGCGTGCGGTCGCTGTCCTATATGGATGACAGCGGCAAACCCGGCGTCGGATTCAATTCTACGGAATTTATGGCCGGGGTGGGAGTTCATTACAGACCTTTCAACAACATCTCTGTCCTGGCCAGGGTCGATTTGATTTCTTCGAATCTTGCTGCTAACTTTGCAGCTAAGGCTGTTGCGGCCGATCTGGGCGTGGCCTATGATTTCAACGACCTTTCAGTCGCGCTGACGGTCAGAAACCTCGGATCGAAGCTCAGGTATGCAGGCTCTGCGGAGGAGGCTTTGCCGACGGCGGTGCTGCTTGGCGGCGAATATCTCTTCGGGGCAGGCAGGCACGTCGTTGATATTTCTGCCGACGCCGGCTTTATGCCGCTGCAGAAATGTGCGCTGGCAAAGGTGGGCGTCCGCTTGTCGCTGTTCAGCGTCGTCGACATTATGGCCGGATATCATTACGGCAGCAACAGTCAGCTCGAGCCGAGCTATGCCACGGCCGGCCTCGGGGCACAGATCGGTTTTTTGCGGCTGAGTGCGGCCTATGTGATCGCCGGCAAGTCTTCGCCGATGAAGAATACGATGGCTTTCACGCTGGGCGCTAGGTTTTAGGAGGACAAAATGAACTGTATAATAGAAGAGTCATATAACCAACTGATAATCCATACCGACGGGGGAGGACGTCCTGCTGCGCAGCAAGTTGCCGCCCTCAACGAGGCCTATGGCGAATATGTGATGCGCAAGGCCCTCAAGGGCCGCCGTCAGCGCGAGCTGCTGGGCCGCTACTTCGCTCCGGCCGGGGACCTGCCTTTTTTGAAAGGCTTCTCCTGCTCCGGCCAGCTCCCTGCCGGCGGAGGCATCGCCCTCTGGGTGATGTTCACGGACGACGACAATTACGTCTATACGCCGATGCTCTATGACCGCGAAGGCGACGGCAGCGCCGCCAACACCCTGCGCATCTTCGAAGATTACAACCGCATCCTGGCCGAAGGTGGCCTGACGCTGGCGGACAACTGCGTCAGGACGTGGTGCTACGTGGATGACATCGACAACAACTATAAAGGGTTCTACAGGACACGTACAGAATATTTCTCCACCCACGGACTGACTCCCTCGACGCACTATATCGCCAGCACCGGCATAGCCGGAACTATGCCTGCGGGCTGCGGCGTGGTGGGGATGGAAGCTTTGGCCGTGAAAGACCCCGGCAAGGCCGCCGTCAGATACCTCAAGGGCAGCAGCAATCTCGGCCGCACAGATGCGTACGGAGTGACCTTCGAGAGGGGGACGGTCCTTACGCTTGACGGCAGCAGGACGGCCCTTATAAGCGGCACCGCCAGCATCGACACCGCAGGCAACGTGCTGCACGTCGGCGACATCGGGGCCCAGACGCTGCGCTCGTGGGAGAATGTCTGCGTGCTGCTGGACGAGGCCGGTATGTCGTTCGACGATGTGACGATGATGATAATATATCTTCGCAACCGCGAGGATTACGCTGCCGTCCGTATGCTTTACGAAGAGCGCTTCGGCGGCAGGATCCCTCATCTGTTCCTGCACGCTCCCATATGCCGTCCGACCTGGCTGATGGAGACTGAATGCATAGCTGTAAAACGATAGTACAATGGATAAAGGACAGACATTCAAGACAGCATTCCTGAAGTACGAGAGATTGTGCTGGGCTGTTCTTCTGGCCGCCGCGCTCTTCCCTCTGCTGGCATTTGTCTTCAAGGATGTAGTGTCGCGCTTCGGAGAGCTTAGCCTGTTCATCTACGACCGCTCATTCTTCGAGGAGACGGTCTTCAAGGCCGGAGGCTTGCTGGAGTATATCTCAGCTTTCCTGGCGCAGATTCTCGTAGTGCCGTGGCTGGGCAGCCTGATAGCAGTGCTGCTGTGGCTGGCGGTATACCGGCTTTTCATCTCAGCCTTCGATCTGCCGCGCGGTTACAGCGTCATTGCGCTGGCTCCTGTGGCTATGCTGCTGATGACGGTGATGGGCTACGGCGACAAGGTCAACGTGCTGCTTTACAGGAATGTCTTTTACACTGCAACCCTCGGTTTCCTCTACAGTCTGGGCGTGGTGCTCTGCTGCAAGAAGGTCCGCAGCTATGCGCTGAAGCTCGTCTTGATGGCCGTGATGGGTGCTGCCGGCTACGTCCTTTTCGGGATGTATGGCCCGCTCGGAGCCACCCTTGCGGCGCTGAGCAGCATCGCCCGCGACCGTTCGACAGGGAAGGCCATAGGGTCTTTTCTGCTGGTTGTATGCCTATGGGCCGTGCTGTTGCTGCCGATAGCCTTCGGCGGCGACTGGTTTGCAGCTGTCCCGGTCGTCGAGTTCTACAATTACGACAAGGTCAATGTACTGCCATATATCCTTCTGGCCGCTTTCTCGCTGGTCACTGCACTGGTGTCGCGAGGCCGCAAGGAAGCTGACGGCGGACTGCGTCGCGGCGCCGTGGTATCCAGTTTCTCTATGCTTGCAGTCCTTGTCGTCCTCTGCAGCCTGCTGTGGGAGGCGGATGCCGACTACAGGACCGAGACATCGATGTACAAGGCTCTGCTCAGACAGGACTACGGCCAGGTAGTCAAACTCTACGACAAGGTCGTCAAGAGGGATGACGCCGCCAACGCCAAGTCCTATGAGCAGCTTATGAAGAAAGTGAAGGACCTTGGAGGTGATGAGCGCAGGAATCTGTATGCCCGGTACTTTTATGAAACCTACCGCCGCCCGTCAAGACTGATGGACGAACTCAGGATGCTGGCCATCCAGTATATGGGTGAGTCCGGCAATATGCTGTTCTCCGCTCCGCAGGGCCTCGTCAGCCCGGAGGACACTCCTTTCGTGAGCCAGTACGGGCCTACCATCTACCGTTACTGGGGCCTTTTCAACAGCGCTTATGTCTGGTCCACCGCTACCAGCATCCACGGCGGATGGAGCTACTACAACCTCAAGGAAGCCGCGCTGGCGATGTTGCTTGCCGGCAATGATGTGGCTGCCGCCAAATATCTCGACATCCTGGACAACACGCTCTTCTACTCCAAGTGGTCGGCCGCCCATCGCAAGTATCTGACAGACGCAGGGCAGCTGCGCGAGGATTACAGCCAGCATTTCAGGCTTGTCTGCCCGGTGGAGGACAAGTTCTACTCAGAGAACGGCGAGATTGAGCTCAAGATTATGGAGCATTTCGCTCTGTTCGAGCAGCCGGATGTGGCCTATATGACGCCTGAGTATTCCGAGGCTTCTGTGATGTGGGCAATGCTTTCCAAAGATATGGACGCCTTCTGGACTGCGCTCGACAATTACTACGGTGTCAATATGCCCGAGACGTTGCCGCGCTACTACCAGCAGGCTGCTTACCTCTATTCGGTGCTCAGCGGCTCAGGCATCGCCGACAACCTGCCCATAGCCGACGAGGTGCGCAGGCAGTATGATTCCTTCGCCACCTATATGACTACCCATCAGGGTTCTGTCAACGAACTGAGGCAGGAGAGCTACAAGCGCTTCGGCAAGACATTCTTCTATTTCTATTTCTTCGTGGAGAATTACATCTAATGAACCCTGCAATGAAAGCTGTATACAGATTGTTGTCGATTGTGTGTGTGTCGGGAATGCTCCATTCCTGCTCGGCTGTGCCGCAGAATGCCGCTCAGGCCGGCAGGACTGCTGCCATCACTCCGGATTATGCCGGAGTCACAATTCCTTCTAACATCGCTCCGCTGACCTTCGCTTACGATGAGGACGGAGCCCGCTATGTGACGGTTTTCTCTGCCGGGGACCAGAATCTTGTCGTAAAGGGGAAGGACCGCGCCGTGCCGTCAGCAAAGGAGTGGAAGAGGCTTCTGTCAGGTGCCGGCCAGATCAGTGTAGAGACCTATATGCGCAAAGACGGCGCCTGGCTGCATTTCGAGCCGTTCACCATCGAGGTCGCCGGTCCGATCGACCGCTATCTGTCGTACAGGCTCATTCCGCCGAACTTCGAGAACTTCGAGCATCTGTCGCTGATGATACGCGACCTGACAAGTTATGGCGAGAGGGAGTTCTATGACAACAGGATACTCCACGACGGGGCCCAGGTGCAGTGTATGAACTGCCACCATTTCCGCAACTACGGTACGGCCGAGATGCAGATTCACGTACGTCAGTATCTGGGCGGAACGATGATCCTGCGCGGCGATGACGTGCGCAAGATCAATATGAAGAACGACTCGACGATTTCGTCCGGAGTCTATCCGGCCTGGAATCCCGTATACAATTATATCGCTTACTCGACCAACTTCACTTACCAGGAGTTCCACAGTCACCACCGCAACCTTCTGGAGGTTATCGACGACAACAGCCAGCTGATCCTCTACGACCTGGACCGCAACGAAGTGCAGCTGGTCTATGACGACCCTGACGCTCTCGAATGCTTTCCCGCCTGGGCACCGGATGGACGCAGGTTGTACTTCACATCGGCATATATGCCTTACGAAGGTGAGCCGGAAGGCAAGACCAGCTGGTTCTACGAGCATTACGAGGACATCCGCTACGACTTGTATTACATCGACTTCAATCCCGACAACCGCAGCTGGGGCGAGCCTGTCAAGGTCATAGACGCCTCTTCGATGGGCCGCAGCATCTCGATTCCGAGAGTATCTCCGGACGGACGCTGGCTGATGTTCGCGATGGGAGAGTACGGTGTGTTCCACATCTGGCACGAGGATGCCGACCTCTACCTGCTGGACCTGCAGGACGGCAGCTGGCGGGCTATCGACGAGGTTAACACTGATTTGCCCGAGAGTTACCACTCCTGGTCGAGCACCGGCGAATGGGTGGCCTTCACTACCCGCCGCGACGACGCCCACTACACCCGCGTCTATCTGGCCCACCACAACGGCGACGGCACCTTCGGCAAGCCCTTCGCCCTGCCGATGAAGAACCCCCGCTGGTCTACCTTCTTTATGTACTCGTTCAACGTGCCCGAGTTTACGGTCGAGGACATCCCTTACACTGCCCAGGATCTCGCGAACCTCGTCCGCGACACAGAAACGGTCACCATCCCGCCGGCCGGCGACAACCGTTAAATTTTGTGACCAGCTGTAGCAATTGCAATTAATTGAAGAGCTATAAAAAACTAATAAAAAAAGAGAGTCCGGATAGAAGTCCGGACTCTCTTTGCATATTGAGTGATGAGAATTACTCGGCGGGCTCAGAGACAACGGCCTGGCCGGTCATACGGCGGTAGTCGTCCATTGAGGCGACGACGATGTTGTCGAAGTCGCGCTGGCCGGTACCTGCAGGAATCAGGTGACCGCAGATGACATTCTCCTTCAGACCCTCGAGGTAGTCGACCTTGCTGCGGATGGCAGCGTCGCCGAGGACCTTGGTGGTCTCCTGGAATGATGCGGCAGACATAAAGCTGTTGGTACGCAGGGCTGCGCGGGTGATACCCTGGAGGATCTGGTTGGATGTTGCCGGAACGGTGTCGCGGGCCACGACGAGCTTCAGATCCTGACGCTTCAGGACTGAATTTTCGTCGCGCAGACGGCGTACGGAAACAATCTGGCCGGCGTGAAGCTCGGTAGAGTCACCGGCGTCGGTAACGACCTTCTTGTCGAAGATATTGTCGTTCTCCTCGAGGAATTCCCACTTGTCGACGAGCTGCTCGGGCAGGAACTTGGTGTCGCCCGGATCCACGATCTGCACCTTGCGCATCATCTGGCGGACGATGACTTCGAAGTGCTTGTCGTTGATCTTCACACCCTGCATACGGTAAACCTGCTGGATCTCGTTGACGATATACTCCTGGACGGCGATAGGGCCGAGGATGGAAAGGATATCGCTCGGAGATACGGCACCGTCTGACAGAGGCATTCCGGCGCGCACGTAGTCGTTCTCCTGGACCATAATCTGCTTTGACAGCGGAACGAGATAGCGTTTCTCTTCGCCTGAACGGGCGCGGATGATGATCTCGCGGTTACCACGGCGATTCGGACCCATAATGACCTCACCGTTGATTTCGCTGACGATTGCAGGGTTGGACGGGTTGCGGGCCTCGAAGAGCTCGGTAACACGCGGCAGACCGCCGGTGATATCGCTTGACTTACCGGTAGCACGCGGAATCTTGAAGATGATGTCACCGGTGTTGATCTGCTGACCGTCCTCGACGTTGAGGTGGGCGCCCACAGGCAGGTTGTACTGCTTGAGTTCGTTGCCTTCGCTGTCCTTGAGGACGATGGCAGGGCTCTTCGATTTGTCACGGCTCTCGATGATAACCTTCTCGTGGTGGATTGAGAACTCGTCCGCAGCTTCCTCGCGGTAGGTCATACCGTCGATGAGGTTCTCGTAATGGGCTGTACCCGATACCTCGGAAATTGCGAGGGCGTTGTAGGCATCCCACTTGCAGATGAGGTCACCCTTGTGTACCAGGTCGCCTTCCTTGAAGAACAGTTCGGTGCCGTAAGGAATGTTGTACTGGTTGAGGGTGATGTCGGTCTCAGGGTGAGCGATGATCATCTCAGCCGTACGGCCTACGACGATAGTGTGCTCAGCGCCGTTCTCATCGACCTTGATGATGGTACGCAGCTCTTCGAACTTCAGTACACCTTCGTTCTTGGACTTGATCTCACTCTCGGCTGCGATGTTGGAAGCAGTACCACCGACGTGGAAGGTACGCAGGGTCAGCTGGGTACCAGGCTCGCCGATTGACTGGGCTGCGATGACGCCGACAACCTCGCCTTTCTCGACGAGACGGCCGGTGGCAAGGTTGCGGCCATAGCATTTGGCGCAGACACCCTTGCGGCTTTCGCAAGTCAGCACGGAGCGGATTTCAACCTGCTCGATAGGCAGAGACTCGATCAGGGCGGCAGTGTCCTCCTTGATCTGCTCGCCGGCGGCGAGGATCCTTTCTCCGGTGAGAGGGTTGTATATGTCGTGGACGGAAGTACGGCCGAGGATCCTCTCGCCGAGGGTCTCAACGACTTCGTCCTTGTCCTTGATTGCAGTGGCCACGAGGCCGCGCAGAGTGCCACAGTCCTCTTCGTTGATGATGACATCGTGAGAGACGTCCACCAGACGACGGGTCAGGTAACCTGCGTCGGCGGTCTTCAGGGCAGTATCGGCCAGACCCTTACGGGCACCGTGGGTAGAGATGAAGTACTCGAGAACG